>Ga0208644_1000421_pt1 | contig 35463 bp, 30 predicted proteins | sample VirMetDEL_Nov_18_FD_184517 | JGI IMG/M metagenome (GOLD analysis project Ga0208644, IMG submission 184517) | Aqueous microbial communities from the Delaware River and Bay under freshwater to marine salinity gradient to study organic matter... | ecosystem: Environmental > Aquatic > Marine >...
AGAACAGGACAGCATCCGTGAGATGATGCTCAACCTGAAGGGTACTGTAGCTGGCCGCTTCCTGTGGCAGCTTGGTACTAAGACTGTTGATAGGCTTGGCCTACCATCGTTGCAGAACTGTGCCTTCACTGTAGTGGACAGCCCAGTTCGTCCATTTACTTGGGCCTTCGAGATGCTGATGCTTGGGTCCGGTGTAGGATTCAACATCCAACGTGAGCACGTATACCAGTTACCCAAGGTGAAGCGTAAGGTGAAGGTCACTCGTCTGGATGAGAATGACGCTGACTTCATCGTACCTGATTCTCGTGAGGGATGGGTGGAGCTTCTGGATCGTGTACTCAGAGCAAGCTTCGAGACCGGAAACAGTTTTACTTTCGCTACCCACCTCATTCGTGGTAAGGGATCTGCGATCAAAGGATTTGGAGGGACTGCCTCTGGCCCAGAAGATCTGGTGTGGGGAATGCTGGAGATCAACCGCATCCTCAACGAGCGATCAGGGAAGCGCCTGCGCCCTATTGATTGCCTCGACATCATGAACATCATCGGGAAGATTGTAGTGGCAGGAAACGTCCGCAGATCAGCTCAGATTGCTATTGGTGACCACGATGACTTGGAGTACCTGAGAGCAAAGCGCTGGGACTTGGGTGGTATCCCAAACTGGAGAGCCATGAGTAACAACTCTGTTGCCTGTGAGGACATCACCACTCTGCCCGATGAGTTCTGGGAGGGGTATAAAGGTAACGGTGAACCATACGGTTTGATCAACCTCGCTTCTTCACGTATTCAAGGGCGTACAGGTGAGACCCAGTACCCTGACCCTGATGTGATGGGGTACAACCCTTGTGCTGAGCAATCACTTGCCAACTTTGAGACTTGTTGTCTGGCTGAGATCTATCTCCCAAACATCGAGAGCAAAGAAGAACTGAAGAAAGTTGCTACCTTGTTGTACAGAATCAACAAGCATAGCCTCGCTATCCCATGTGCTGTCAAGGAGACCGAGGATATTGTACACGCTAACATGCGTATGGGCATTGGTGTGACAGGATACTTGCAAGCTACAGATGAGCAACGTAGCTGGCTGTCAGATGTATACGTCCACCTTCGTGCATACGATAAAGAATACTCTTCTCACCATGATTTTCCTGAGTCCATTAAGATCACCACAGTTAAGCCAAGTGGAACGCTGTCTCTTCTTGCTGGCGTTACTCCCGGAGCTCACCCCGGATACAGTCAGTACTACATTCGACGAATCCGAATGGCGGCAGATAGTGAACTTGCATCTGTGGCTAGGAACAATGGGTATTTCGTAGAGTATGTAAGAAACTTTGACGGCACAGAGGATCACTCTACTGTCGTTGTCGAGTTCCCCTGCCAGTTCCCTGCTGGAACTATGTTCGCTGATGACATGACTGCCATCGACCAGCTGAACGTGATCCGCAAACTGCAAGCAGAATGGAGCGACAACTCAGTATCGGTGACCATCTACTACCGAAAGGAAGAGCTCGACGCAATCAAGGCATGGTTGACTGTCAACTACGTGAACACGAAGTCTGTCTCCTTCCTCCTGCACAGCGACCACGGGTTTGATCAGGCTCCTCTGGAGGAGATCACCGAAGCTCGCTACTTGGAGATGAAAGAGAAAGTGACTCCGATCACGTCACTTGACAGCCTTAACATGGATGACATTGACATCGCTGATTGCGATACAGGAGCATGCCCAGTAAGGTAGAACAAATGGAGCTGTTCGCAGAGCATGAGTGCTACTATTGTGGTACTCCTTGTTCTGCGAGCTACTGCTCTGAGGAATGTTTAGATAAAGAACTACCGTTTTGAAACGGATAGATCAGTGCTGGATTAGCCAGCTATATCATGGACTAATAAAATAATATGGGGGTACGGAAACCATTCGACAAAGACTTGTACGAGAAGTACGATGAAGCAGCGAAGGAAGCAGCTAAAGATGCTCTCCGCAAGAAAGGTTATGCCGTGTTCGACAACCCTGATAAGTATGCCCAAGACCTCATCGCTGAGAGGGATGGGAAGCAGTTTCTCGTAGAGACCGAGGTCAAGATCCTGAAGAACTGGGATGGCATGAACTTCCCGTATGATACAGTTCAGCTTCCAGAAAGGAAGAAGAAGTTCTTCAAGAAGAGAACGCTGTTCTTTATCTGGAATAAAGAGCTGTCACACGCAGTCACGTTCTGGAGCGATGACGTTAAAGACATTGAACCAGTTGAAGTCCCCAACAAGTACAGGTACAAAGGGGAGCTGTTCTTTCAGATCCCCATCGGTAAAGGTCACCCCGCAACAATCATCAAGCGGTAAACCTACTTGTCCTTTTTAACGGAAGCTCCGTAATAGTAAGCGAAGATATTTCCGATAACGACACCTTCAATCATACCCATCAGGTGGATGAATAGCTCGTTCTCACGTACAGAGTCGATGTATACGACAGCGTAGATAGTGAACAGGAATGACAGCAACCCTACCATTCCAGTAACCATCATCATCCAGTCTACCTTTCCGGTAGCTTTCACTACTTCTACTTCACGCTGACGAGCAGACGCACGGTCAGCAGACTCCAACTCAAACGCCATACGTGCGAACTCAGCCTTCTGTGCTGGCTCTAAGTCTGGGTCATTCTGGATAAGGTTTTTTACCACACCCAAAACACCTTGGTCAGGCAGCAAGTCCCCCGCCACGTCAAGCACCTTTGGGGCGTTGGTTTTTAACCACTGCCCCAGCTTGGTGTCTTTAAACTTCTTCTTCTCCCCCATCTATTTCTTCTTCGTAGATTTCTTGGAACATTTTCAACAGCTCGATACTGTAGTTTCTGAGGTACAGTTTGTCATCGCTAAGCGAGAGAGACTTGACGAACTTGCTATCAACTGCGTTCAGCATCTCCGATTTCTCGTCGTCGTTTGCTGATCTGTAGCTGTCGCTACCGATAACCTCCATACCCATCAGGTATCTTTCCTTACCGGAGATCTTCATCAGCTCATTGAGCTGGGTTGTGTTCAGGTATATATTCTTAGAAGTAAACTCCTCGTCCTCGAAGAATGTAAACTTGATACCTGTAGCGTTCTCTGCTCTTTTGATTGCCCTAATTACTGCCTTGCTTGTAGGTGGGTTAGGGACAGACAAAGCTTCTTTCTTCGCATACTTTGGAGTGCCGACGATGTCAGACAGCTCGCCTGTAGATTGACCCAGCCTGTAGATCTCCATGCCAAGCGGATCGCTGTCGGCCATCTTGGTCTGAGTGATATCCAGAAGCTGGAACAAGTATGGATCGCTGTTTCTAGGATTCTGTTTGATCGGATCTCCCTTCCAGTCAATCTTGATTGGATACTCTGTTGTATTGAAGGTTCGATCTTTGATCGTGTACTCCAGTTGATACATGATTCTCTCAGAGAAAGGCATGTCTTTTGTGACCCTCTTGTCGGGCATGTATTCTCTTTGAGCTCTATGCAAAGACGTGAGAGTGTTAGGTAACACTGTAGCAGAAGCTGCTTGGAATACACTACCCATCAGTCTCTCGACTGATCTCTCCCAGTCAGATGGATTGACACTGGTGAGAACCTGAAGCAGTCCGTCCATACCACTGAGGAATGATTGGTCCAGCATGTTAGCTGCTGCACTACCATTACCAATACCGAACATATCTGTGAGCGAGTGGTGCATGAATTCACCAAAGTCTCCGTACTCCCTGTTTTCTAAATCAGCTTTCTCGGTTCCGTGCGTTGTGGCTCCGAGCAATACACCAAAGATGCCAAGCCTATTGTAAGAGGCGAATTGGTCATCTGGCTGTGGAGAAGGGTCTTCACCGTTGATCCATCTTCTTATACCGCTGATGTTGACACTGTGTGGTGGGAACTCACCGTAAGACATGTTTCTGCGCTTCTCTTCTTCATCGCTTCCATATCCCAGCTCACCGTTAATCAGACCTTCCTTGATGAGCATCATACCTACGTTCTGCACCATGCTGCCAATGAACACCTTAGCTACGTGCTGAGATGCACTTCTAGCGTCACCGTTTCTAAGAGCTTTGACTGCTCTTGCTCCACCGTATATCGGAGACATGAAGGTCAGAGTCTCATGCAAAATATTTGCAGGTGTCTTGACGTATGGGATCAAGGTAGCCATGATGTATCTACCAGCAGCTTCGCCATCTATAAATCCACCGCTGATTCCAGAAACTCCTTTACCGATCAGTGACTCCATAACCTTCACTCCTTCTTGCACGGCTTTACTTGCAGTAGTGTCAGCTTGGAATGTCAGCTTCTTACCCTCTTCAACAGCCTGTTCAAGAGCCCTCTTCGTAGGGTATTTCATGAACCGCTTCAGGTCATCACCTCTAAGTCCTTGGTTGCGTCCGATTCTGTAGAGCTCCATGCCCTCCTTGTATCTTCTGAACGGCGTGTCACCCAAGCTCAGCAGTCTGAACATTACCTCAGCTGGCACACCAGCAGAAGCTTCCAGAAGCATTTTAGCTCTGTTCCTTACGGTCTTTGCTTTGCTATCACTGATAGGTAGGTCTCCTTTACCGAGCACAGCCATCAGAGTTCTGAAAGGCATGAAGCCTCTCTGCATTCTCCACTCAGTCACATCTGATTCCTGTCCAGTAAGCACCTGCTTACCAGCCTCAACGATACCAGACATACCCTTCATAACACCGTAGGCGAATGCATTGAGCGAGTAGTTTCTCTTCACCTTAGACTGAGCCCCAAACAAGTTCATGACTTTCTCAAGCGGCAGAGAAATAGCATCAACAAAGATGTCACCCAGAGCGTTAACCATGTTGGCACCCACGTTAGTCACCTGAGATATTGGAGTCAGCAGGTTACCTTTAATCAGTGCGGTTCCGATGTCGCCGACTGATCTTTCAATGGTGGTGCCTGTGAATGTACCTAGCTCACGCTCGTTTGATTTCAGCTCCTTGATCTTCGCTTTGAGTTGGCTCTCCACATCCTTGCCGTTCATGGCATCTTTGTAGAGCTGGTCATACTCGAGCTTCAGCTTGATTGAGTCAGCGCACATCTGCTTGAGTCTAGCCTTCTGAGACTCCGAGATGGTGTTGCCACTCTTCTCGATCATTGACATGATCATCTCATACATCGCATCTGGGTTCACACCCTTCAGCTCTCTGAGCTGACGAAGAACCCGACCCGCTGTGGTACCAGCCTTAGAAAGCTGCTCCAAGATAGCGGGGATCTCAGCTTCGTTCCCTTGAAGCACTGCTCTTCTGATCAGCTCAGCTCCAGCGAGTACACCTGTGTCATCGTTGTATGCTGCAAGAGCATTGAGTCCAGCTCCGTGCGCTATGTTGATGAGCTCTGGTGTAGTAAGAGTCTCGTAGTCCTTGCCGATCTGCTTGATCTTCTGTGGAGAAATGTAATTCTCCATGTTGTTGATGATCTTAGATCGTTGAGACTCGAAAGTACGAGCACCTTTTCCAGCAGTCGCTCTAAGTCTCAATCCTCTGGACTCTCTTTGTACTCCTTCCAGTGTTGCTTTTGCTACCTCACTTGCTTGCAGGTTAGCGAACGCCTGATCACTGAGGTTGTCAAATGCAGCCTTTGCTTGTTTTTTAGATGCGTAGGATACGCCAAGCTGTAGGTCAGAGTATGCAATAAACTTATCTAAGTTCTCAGCGTACTCTTCTTTAGTGAAGTGTCTCTTCTTACCAGAAGGAACTGACGGTTGGGTGTATTCAGATACATCGCCGTATTCAATCTTACCTCTAAGGAAGATCTCGTTACCAATAACGGTAGCTTCTTCAGCAGACTTGATAGGTCTACCCTTAACATCTGTTACGGCTAGTGATCCGTTGAACGGATTGAAGACTGCCTTGACTCCGTTGAGATCTGTTTTAGCAAGAGATCCAGAAGCGTACTCACCGTTGATGCTGATGGGCGAAGAGCTGTTTGAGCCAAAGCTCACAGCATTCTTGACTGATTCATTATTTACAGAGAAGCTTGCATTCCTTAAGGTCACTGCGCCCAGCGCTACATCAAGACCTTTAGAGCTTCGCACCTCAAGCACAGGCACATTGGTGTCTGTATTCATGGTGACACTAACACTAGCGCCCTCATCTACAGCATCAAAGTTGGTAGGCACATCTCTCAGAGATTCATTACCCAAGACCGACTCCTTCACCATTGTATCTGAGATCCTCATAGAGGCATCAGTCTGCTGTCTCTCGACATAAACGTCTGACTCTGTAGCATCTTGACTGTTGGTGCTTGGCTTTACTATTGAGGTTACCGGAAACAGTTCTTCAAATGCAATTTGTTGTGCTTCGCTGTATACCAACGGACTAGGCGGCTGGTTGTACTTCTTGTAGGTCTCAAACAGATTGCCATGAACTGTTTTTCTACGCTCATCAGCCATCCTACGTACTTCTCTAGCTGACGCATTGTCCATCTTGTACAGGCGCTGGCTGGTGATGACATCCATTGGCTCAGCAAATCCCATGTATCTGCTTGCTGTTGGAGCAACACCTCCAGTAAATGTCTGTTGGTCTGCGAAGATCAGCTGCATTGCAACTGCGTTGGGGACACCGAGCTCGTTCGCTACACCTTTGACAAAGGCAATGACACCGTTTCTCTTTGAATCAGATGTCGGGTCAAGGACAAGGCTAGGGGCAGAAGCTGACGGGCTAACTACTGTTTTATACAGAGAGTTTGCAGCTTTCTGCTCATCGGACATCTCGCTTCTAGGAACAAGTCTACCATCTACCATTGGATGTCCCAGCTCGTATAGTGCATCCAAGTGATTTGCAGTGACATCTCCATTCTCCAAAGCGATGCCAGTTATGCTGGCAATCTTGTTGGCATGTCTAGCAAGTTGGATGTCAGGAGTGAACCCATTACCCGTAAACAACTGCCATGCTTCGGTAACCCTACCGTCAACAGTGATCACATCCAAGTTACCCATCAGGTTCATTGCAAATGGACCAATCTTAGCACCGAAGATAGCCTGAGCCCTGTAGTTTGTGCTCTTACCATCTTTGTCTCCACCTTGCTGAACCAAGAACGACATGAGTGCATCAGCGTTTATTCTGAATCCGTCAGCTGAATAGCTTGACAGGTCTGCTGGCACTGCCATCCTACCGTTCGAGAAGAACTCGTTCTTAGATCCGCTAAGATCTACACCAGCGAGCATGCTATTGATCTTCTGCAACTGACCAGCTACCGTTTTAGCTACGGTACCCGGAATGAACCCGAGGTCCATTGCGTATTCATCACCAGTATTCTTGTCCATCAGCTTGTTGATGATCTGCTGAGGGAATACCATCGGCTTTCCGTTAGGAGTATACCTTTCGTCAAGTGTTGTGAGCGCCTTGTATACTATCGACTGAGCAGCCAACAGGTTTGGTGCAGCCTCATTCTGCTGTGATGTAACAGACGCAACAAGGTGAACCAAAGTAGAAATAGTTTGCTTGTCGTTTCCTACAGACAATGCATCACCATCCTCGATAAGTTGAGTTGCAAAGGCATCCACCTTCTTGGTGTAGTCTTCATGGAAATTCGCAGGGTCGTAGTCCCCAAACAGTTCCTGTCTCAGCTCTGGGTATTGCAGCACCTTGGCTAAAACTATCGCCTGAGCCCTAGCGCCTTTCTCTGCTCTAACCTTCTGGCTATCAGTAATCTTGATACCGGAAATAGCCATCGCCTGTTCTTGCAGGAACTCTCTTGTTGATACCTTTCTAGATAGGTCACATGTACCAGACTTACCACACAGCGCTTCATTCCTCGCCTCAATGAACTGTTCGAAGTTCAGATTCAGTTGTGCTTCACCGAGGGTGGTAGCCAAGTCAAGGTTCAGAGCGCTTGACCTTCTTGTAGATGGGTCGTCATCACGGAATCTAAACTGAATTGGGGGAAGACCTTTCTTGTTTCTTTCAGAGTTGACATACGCTCTGCTTCGCTCGATGTAGTCAATCTGTGCTTGCTCAATAGCATTCAATGCACCGAGGTTCTCTGCGTACCTTTGTTTAGCAAAATCGTCCTGACCAGTTCGCCCTTCTTCATAGCCTCTAATCTCTTCTGAAAGGACACGTTTAGCAATCTTACCGTCCTCAAGCTGAAAGACAAGAGTCCTCATCTTTTTCTCAATACCAGCCTTTGATCCAGCGTTTATGATGCCTTGAGTAACAGCAGCATTGCCTCTCCTCTTGATTCTATCAATCTGCTCAAGACCCCTTGAGCTTCTGCTCTTACCATCAAAAATCCTAATGGAATCCATGTTGATTGGATTACCATCCTGACGGAAGTCCATGTAGTCGTCGCTCTTGAAGCCACGGCCTGTGGCTTTATTTGGGGTTCTCTTCTGTAGTCTCCACCAGTTCTGGAAGTGACGATGATCGTTGAAGTCCAAGTACGTTTCGTAAGTGCCAATGTCTTTGGCAGACCCATCCCTGAAATACTTGTAGTTGGTTTGATCGAAGTATACTCTGACCTTACCGTTCTCACCTGTCTTCAGCTGGCTAGGGTACAACCCTTTAGACTCCATCTGAGAGCTACCATCAGCCTTAGATGGCGCTACCTTTCTTTCAGCGGAGGTGGAGTATCTCTTTCTGTAGTTAGCGTAGTTACCCATAATCCTGACGGCATCGTCAGCATTGGATACAGCGAACTCAATCTTCTTACCAAAACGTGATGCGATGTACTGTATTAAACTCTTTACGGCTTCTTTAAATCCTTTTGATCCAGCCTTACCTGTCTCTCCGTAAATTGTTGTAGCCTCTACAAATCCCTCTTCTGCAATTCTCGAAAACTCGTTCCTGATGTCTTCGGGTAGGCTGCCGTTCTCGTCTACGCTTGACTTAGCTCCTTCTGACATCTTAAACTCCTTGCCGTCAAATACGATCAAAGAGTTTTCACCCCCGTATGTGGCAACCTTTGCAATCACTCTATCAATTGCAGCCTGATCACCTGAGTTCTGGATGATTTGAAAGGCTTTATTTAGGATCTCGAGCTGGTTCTGATATGCAATATCACCGAACTGGTTGGAGATCATACCGTGAAGGAACTCTTCACCTATAGTTTCTGCGATTGTTTTTCCTCGCACTCCTGCACCCGACTCAGAAACCTGAAGAGATTGAACCTTCTGCGGATTGATGATGATCACTTCGTTGCCATCGCTATCCACTAAATACTGGGCGGCACCGTCCTTACCGAGGACATCACTTCCGTTCTTGTCTGCCAGTTTAGCTTGACCGCTATCGTTAACAACGATGACCTGAATGCCCATCGAAGACAAGTCTGAGACAACCTTATTGAAGAAGCTTACCTCATCAGCGTTGCTGGATATCGGGCCTTCAGTGGTAGTGGATGACATTCCTCCAGCACCGAATATTGTAATGTCGTCAGTGTCGTCAGCCGCATCCTTCGCTGCTTGCGTAAGCCCAGATACAGTAAACGTGCTTTTCTTTGAGCTAGACCCATCCTCTACAGGTGGGAGGTCATCAGTGTTCTTTGCTGCGTCTACTACACTGCCTTGAGGAACAACCTCCTTGATGTTCGGGATGATATCAGACAGTGCTTCAGAGCTAGTGTAGCCACTAAACAATCCAATAGCTTGATTATCAACAACTTCCAACTCACTCTTTTCTAAATCGGAGAGTTGATCTTCTGACCTGCCGTTTAGTATTTCATCTCTTCTCTTCTTGAAGTTGCTTGATTGGTCAAGAGCAGATTCGAGTGCTTCTTTTTTTGCCCTAGCTTCATCTACGTTAGCCTTAGCTCTTTCCAAAGACTCTGGAGATACCTCTGGTTTGTTTGGGTCTCTGATGTCATTCTCAAGAGCCTCAAGCGCCATCTCTTTTATTTCGAGATCCTCAGCAGCATCTTCAAGGCCAGCCTCGAGTGTGCTTTGCAAGAGCTTAAGCGACTCATCACCACCAAGTTTTTTAGATCTGAGAGACTCAAAGCCATCAAGGATTTGCTGGCGCTGATCCAACAGCTTACCCATGTCATCCTTCATTTTCTTTTTAGCATCAACAGAAGCCTCCTTGCCGTACTTAACGGCCAGTGCTTCTATCTGTATATCAAGTTCAGACACAGCGTCAAGAGCCTCTGGTGATTCCATCCCAAGTCTCTCGTAGAAAACCTGCTCTTGAAGGCTGAGCTTCAGCTCCTCTTGAATAAGCTTATTCTTCTTTTTCTGAAGAGCGTTGATATCAAGATCAGGGCGTTCACCTCTTTGTACAGCTTCATTGAACTCCTTGATCTGGTTGTTGATGTCGTTAATAGATGCTGTAACTGACCTCCTTCTAGCGTATCTAGATTTATGAGCTCTTGCGTTTGCTGCTGCTCTAGCTTTATCTCTTGCAGAACCTATCGCACTAACACCAACACCTGAAGCAGCACCAACGAGACCTGATTCGTGGGCCTCCTCTAGTGCTTCGAAGAAGTTAAATTCTTCTGGGGCTACATACTCACCATTCTCATCAACATACCCAGTCTGGTATGCTTTCTCTGCATAGTTCTGAATTAAAGAGGTAAACGCTTCATCGAGGTACTCACCCCCTATCGTCACACCCTTGCTGAATGCATACTCCGTCAGGAAGTTTCTGTAGTATTTTCTAGCTGCTTCTTTAGCCGCAGCTTTTGATCCGGTCTTTTGCGCTAAACCTCGGTAAAATTTAGATCTAGCAGTTCTTTCTGCTAGTTTTGCAGCGGGACCACGGGTGAAACCAAGCGCCCGCATACCCCTAGAAAGACCTCCAGTAATCAAGGTTCCTGCAAACTCAGCGCCACCTGAAAAGAGTGAATACTTCAGCGCTTTATCAGGGTTGTTCTTGAAGTAATCCGTGTCTCTTACTGTGAGATAAGTTGACCCAGCAGAAGCTGTACCTATCAGTAAGGATGACGTAAGCAAGCCAGCCGCTCCTAACCCACCGGAGGCAGTTGCAAGAGCGAGTATAGGTGCTGATGATGCCACGTTGTTACCAAGCTGCTGGAAGAAGTCGCTGAAGTTTCCATCAGCGAGCGACTCTGACATGTTTCGAGTGTAAGTCGTGGCTTGAGACTGAAGGTAAGCAAGCTGACTATTTCTAGCGTCTCTAAATCGCTTCAGCTCTTCCTCCTCTTCTTCGTCGATACCACCAGATAAGAACGCTGAAGTACCTCTGACTGCTTGCTGAAATCCGTAACCAAGGCTCAATAAACTAGTACCAAATGACAGCGACATCTCTTCGTGCCAAGCTTTGTCGTTGTACTTTCTATCTTCATCGAGATCAAGGCCAACACCGTACTCACTGTACATGTAGTCAGAGTAGAACTCTTTAAAGCCATCGTCTTCTGTGATGATCTCAGAGAACAACTCCTCACTTCGATCCTTTAGTTGATCAACTATCCCACCTTCAGCGGTATATGCATCGTCAATCCCCCTTACGAGAATTGCATTTAAGAATCTTTCCTCGATGCTAAGTTCATCAACTCTGCCTACTTCTGTATTTCTGAGATTGTCACCTTTGCTTCCTAGAAGAGCCTCAATCGCTGGAGGTGTCGCACCGTTGAATTTGTATACGATGTCTTTAAAAGAATCTTGAGCTTCTTTTTTTGTATTGAAAAAGTAATCGTCGATAGATCCAAGACCTAGTTCAGTGAACAGAAGATTGATCTCTTCTTTCGACATTGTGCTCTTGAAGAGCCCAGAGAAAGGAGTGTACTTACCTTCCTTTGATTGTAGGTCTGAAAGAATCTCTTGATTCTTTTTCTTTGACTCTGGAGACTCCAGCAGTTCTTTTCTTTTCTCCTCTATCAAACGAGTTTGAAGCTCCAGAATCTCAGCCGTGCCATTCGCTACAAGCTGACCGTTTTTTCCGACACTGTAAAAGTCTGCGCTATTCTCTCTATCTAGAAGGTCATCACGATCATAAACAAAACCCGGAGTGTCTACGTACTTTCCAGTCCAAGTACCATCCTCTCTGCGCTCAGCAGACTGAGTAATACCCTTAAAACCTACAACACCTCTCCCTAAACCAAAAGCAGAAGCTGTTTCGTTGTTGACCTGTGCAGTATACCCCTCTCTTTTGATCCCGCTGTTCTGAAGAACTCTGGGTTCCTCGGATGGACCCGTGAATGCTTCTGTAATAGCGTAACCCGCTTTGTCATAACCTTGCACAAATACAGGCATACCGGACTTCTGCCTGTATTCATCAGTTCCCGGTACAAACCTTTCGTCAACATAAATCTTAGTCTCACCGGATGCAATCTTCTCAATGTTCTCATCGGTCCTCTTTTTAGCTTCATCTTCAGTAAGAAGGTAGCCAGTATATCGAGAGCCCCCAGTCAGTTCATTGAGCTCCTTGCTGAGTTCTTCTCGCTGCTGGTTGTAGATGGAGGGGTCCATGATGGCCCTCTGCTCATCGAGTCTAGCCAAGGATTCGGTGGTCTCGTTGATGCGAGACTGGTTCGGGTCTGTAGATGGTGCTTCAGCTGCTTCTCTCTCCTGCCTTACTTGCCTGAGCATTGCAGCTCTGTTCCTTCTGTCCTCAATGGTGGCACCCGATGGAGGAACAACTTGGTCAGGTTCTGCTGTAGAAGAAGCCGAAGGTTCTACCGAAGATGCGGAAACGGAAGACTGATCCGCTTGAACCGGTAGTCCTTGAGAAAGTCTTTCCTCCTCTTTTTTTTTAAAATCTACCTGATTCTTATACTTGGGGAGGGCTTCAACCAGCTTCAATGCGAGCTCATAGTTATCCATATCTGCATAGTCTGGATATCTTGCCTTCATCTTTTCGGCAAACTCGTCTACTGACATCAAGTCATTCTCGTTCATAACAAACCTACTATTTAGTCTGGGTAAATCTCGTTTATTCTTTGATTAAATGCAGCCACCAATCTGCCCGGATCACTTCCTGTTGCGTAAGAGCCCATTATGACTCTAAGCTCATCAATAATTGCATCTATACCTCCAAGTTCATTTGCCGTGTACGTTTTTGCAGCATTGCCACCTACGGATGCCATTACCTTCACGCCTCCTACGGGGTCACTGAAATCAATCCTAGTTATACTAACTGGCTCTTCTACCCCACCAAAAGGAAGTGAAAGTTTCAGGTTTCTAACTTGAGGAGGTAAGACAACCAGTTCTGAATCTTCTGGAGACATGGCATCGTAGAAAGCTTTTTGAGTAGTTCCAGTAAACTTCGGTGCTTCCTTCCCTCTACCTTGCTCAATGTACGAGTCTTTATACATCTCAAGGAACTTTTCTCTTGCTGCTTCTATGTAACCTGCGTTATGTGCTTGACCTCTATTCTGAAGCATAGAGTTTATCTCCTCTCTTGTTCTTTCTTTTTCATCTCCACCTTCACCTGAGTTGAAGTACCAATTCAAAACTTCAGCTTCATTAGCATCCATTGCACCAATGATATTAGCTTCAAGCTCATCCCCCTTGAGTTGCTCTCGAACTCCAAATGCAGTAGTCTGAACAGCACCAGCAATTGTTAGTGGTGGCTTCTCAGTAATAAGCCCGTTACGAACAAGGTTGAAAGCCGTCAGGTTCTCTTCCTTCTCGAAAGATAATGCCCCGAGGTCTTGCGTATCGTACTTAACGGCTTTGATACCACCGATGTATGGTGTGGGTCCAGAGAGACTAGGGTCTTCGTCGAAAGTGGTGTCAACAGGTAGAGGCCCAACTAGATTAGGATCTATGGTGTCAGTAAGTGTGGCAACAGTAAAGTTTAACTTACCGTTCTTCAGATCGTCCATGTCGATCTGGACTTGTGAATCTCTCCCAGCGACATCCTCATTCAATGCTACGAACTGCGTATTCAAAAAAGTCTCAGCAGCTCCGCTATCAATCTGAAACCCATCCTTGTCTAGATTTGCTAGTTCAACAGGATTGGACGCTGAGGCCATAGCCGTTTGATATTCTTTGTTTGTTGTTTTATACAAGTTCTCAGCAGAAGCAACTTTTTGCTGATAATCACTCAACATCCCCAGCCAAGTGCCTTGATTCTCTGAGTTTTCAGCAGCCCAGCTGATCATCTCATCGCTAATCAGTGCGTTACCCATAGCGTCAAGAACCTTGTAGTGACCATCGTACATGCTGTCCTCGGTAACACGTTCGCCACCATAGTAGCTCTGCTTCAAGGCTCCCTTCGTCTGGTCGATGCGATCCTCTTCAGCCTGTTTGCGCTCCATAATACCAGCGAAGGCAGCAGCAGCTGTAGCCGAAGCGTCTTGTATTGATTGACCTAGTTCCTGACTTCTTTGCGGTATAGCAGACTGCGCCGCTGCAACACCAGCCTGAATTGATCCGATAGCCATGCTTACTTAAATTGTGGTTTGCTGTACTCTTTTCTGAGCATAGAGAACAGGGCTTTCTCTCTTTGTCTTTGAGACATTTTTTTAGCCTCTCCTTTACCTCGAACGAGGTCTCTCATTGACTCCGATACAGACTTAGTGAATACGTCTTCATTACCAGTCAACTCCATACCAGTATCTTCACCGTTCTTATCTACAACAGTGAGAGGATTGGAGTCGTGGCTGAACTTACCTTTTGTGGTGCCGCCCTTCTCACCCGTGGTCTTATTATCCCCACCTCCAAATTCTATACCGGGGGCTAAAGCACTAAACGTATTCGCAGCAGTACCTAACCCAGCTTGGAATCCTTCAGCTCCGGGTCTGGTAAACTCTTTCTGCATTCTCATCTGCTGCTCCGTCTGAGCTGCCTGACCGAACTCAAACCCATACAGATCTGCTTCTCTGGCTCTCCGCTCAGCCTCGATGTTACCTCTTGTCTGACCAATAACATTTAGTTGAGCTGCGAGATCCGCTTGCTTCTGTCTCTCCATCTGCTGACCTTGAGCACCCAGCTCACGCAGACCAGCTGCTACATTGCCTCCACGAGATGGAGCAGCACCAGCTGCCGCCATTCTTCGAAGCTCACGAGCTACATCAGTCCCACTTTGCTTAGTAGCGAGCAGGGCTTGTTGCATTTCACGAGGTACATCACCTCTAATGCCTAGCAGATTCTTTCTAGCTCTAGACGCTTTTGCGGCCTCTCTGTCAGCGATTTGACCAGCAGTCCTTTTATCTTTTCTTGCTTGGATTCCAGTGGCAATGCCTGATACAAGGCCAGTGGCAGCTGAAATTAGTCCTCCGGTAACTGGATCAATCATAGTGCAAATATAATGTTTATGCCCTTATCGGGCGTGGTGTAGCTGCGATAGCGCAATGTGTGCGTTCACGCAATACAATTCGTATAATCTATTATACCCAGAAGAAACCTTCATGGATACGTAATGTCCCCTGATAGCATCCCCACTAACTGATTGAGGGCTCTTCAGTACAATGATGTTACCCAGAACCGCAGGGTTATTGAGGTTAAAGCCAGCGATTTGAAGAGTTGATTCTTCAAAGTTTACTGCTGCGAGAGTCACTTCTTGATCAGGGTCTAACCCTACGTTCTGTAGCTCTCCTGTTTCTGGATTGACAGACTGAACCACACTCCCTATAGCCAGAGGCAGTCCTTGAAGACTGGTTGCGATAGGGATGATCGCAGTATTGTCAATATCAATCTCTGTGCAAAGACCTACCGTCATGTACTGAGCAGTGCTGTTCGGGGTAATATCCCTACCAGCATTTGCAAAGAACGATCCTTCTCTCTCAGAAAATTCTGATATAGGGATTCGTGATGACGATTTATTGCTGGACTCAAGGGTTACGTTGAACACATTCTCACTCGCTTCCAGCGATACAGAGTTGTATACCTTGACATCACTTGGCGATGTGTTGGATACCACTGTGACACTTGAAGGAGATGTGGGCTGGTTGTAGAACGTAGACCTGTTGTCCTGTGCGTCATTGTCGTCATGCCTGTGAAACAGCAGCGGGGTGCCATCTTCAACTAAGTTGTTGACATACTGGCAGGAGAACATTCTGTTGTTCTGGTTGGAGTAGTTGGTCGGTGTAAAGCCGTACTTAGACTGCCAGAATCTACCGAGAGTATTGTACCCAATAGTGAAGCCTTGATAGAAGGTTCCTGAGATGGCATCTAAAACCTGAGTTCTAAGATCTCCTGAGAGGAGATCAACATTCTCTAGAATATTTCTGATTGCTTGACCAGAAAGCACTGCACGTTCATCCCCTATAAGACCGGGACTAGCGACTGCTTCAACTTGGTTGGTGGTAGTATTGAATACATATCCGCTGTACTGATCAAGAGCAGAAACACTCGTAGGTACTTTGTAAGTAACCACATTCCCTTCAGCGTTAACACCAGTAATTTCGGCAATCTGCTGATTGGGGTTACCAAAAGCAGCAAGAAGACCCAGTAGCTCAAGAGCACCAACAACTCCATTCCCATCTATATCCATGCCTTGATTGTTATTCTCTTGAACAAAAACACCATCTCCGTCTGGATCTACGTATGCGGGGACACTTGCGGCTTCCACGATTGTGCCGAAAAAGGCTAAAAGAGCAAGCAGGTCGTTGGTATCAACTTGACCATCATCGTTGAAATCGAAGTCAACATAGATAGGTATAGTGGGGGGCAGGGGTGGGGGTTCGTCTCCACCGCCGCCACCAGTATCGTCACCACCGCCAGTATCTTCCTCTTCTTCAATAGGTGTAAACAGAGGATCTTCTGAAAAGTTAAAGACTGTGTCAGCGCTAGTAAATGTCAAGTAGTACAAGTCATCATCTGGGTCATAGCCGCTTACAATCCTACCCTCACCTACACCAAGAATGCTATCCATAGCGTCTATCTGATCCGCAATCAAAGATGAGACACCTTGATCACTGATCGGAACGAGCTGTGAGTTCACGAATCGCAAAGCCTTATGTCTTGATCTATCGAAGAAGTAGACATCGTTGTCCTGAATCAGTACTGACTCTGGATGGTTTGCACAACCGTAATCCCCTGAGTAGTAGTTTGTTGACTTAAGTACCTCAGATGTAAGAGCCAAGTTGTTTTGCCCAGATGCATCTGTAAGGATGCTTCGGTTGACAGGTGTGATTGAGAACTTGTTCTCCTGAATACCAACGAGCGCACCCACGTCACCATAGTTTCCTATGTAGTTGCATGCACCGTATTGGGAGTCAAGTGAGTAGAAGTTGAGCAAAGTCTGATTGAAAGAAGAGAGCGTCAAGTTCTCTATATCTTCGCTGTACTCGTCGCTATAAGTAATCCCATTGAACCTGCGTATAGTTGCAGCATTCTCGTTCTTAATATGCGGCCTACCCTTATCCCAATCCCTCGAGGTGGTAAACTCAAAGGCAGTTTGCGATTCAAGGTTTTTAATGTCATAACCCCAGTTGGGTGGATCTTCTGAGTTGAACTCATTGTCACCATCCGAGTCGAAGTCGTCGTACCTCGGTCCCTTACATGACACTGGTCTGAAGTGAATATCACCTGAACTGATGGTAAAGGCAGGGCCGTGACCAGTAAAAAGCCCACTTGGTGGCACATTTACAATCGGCCTAGCTTCTCCGATCTCGTAATACACGTCAGCCTCTGTAGCAAGCTTAGGAGAGTATATCTCTACGACTGTTTGCTTCAGCCAGTGGTTTACAAATCCAGTTGGTGTAGACCCATCTGGATAGGTGTATGCTGGAGTTGTCGTTCCGGGTATCAGTGAGTCACCGTTAGGGTCGTGATATCTAGTCACACTAAACCAATCAAAGCCAGAATACTTGAGTTGCTGACCGGAAAGGTTTGAAGCCCCCTCCGAAATAGCTTGATTTTCAAGCACTAAGAATGTACCCACATGCTCATCTCTAATTTGACCCAAGTTTTCGATGGGTTGATCAGCACCACCAGATCTTCTGAATGCAATAGGATTGCTTTGATCTCTACCAAGTATTTCAACACCGACCACTTCAAACTCCATGATCGACACTCCGTCATTAGCTGAAGGGAACTTAACCCCAAGTTCTTCTGGAACAACTGTGCCACCAAGCGTATCACCCCTGAAGCTCGCAATTCTAAGTCGGTCTCCTTCCTTGAATGTGTAGTCTCTAAACGACTGCTTCTCAAGTTTATACCTTTCCAGAGTTTCAAAGTTTACATATAGCCTCTTGGAGTTGAAGTCGATACTTCTTACTGGTAGGCCAGTGACTGTATTGCCACTATCGTCAACAGTTGGCGCAGGAACACGAGCTGGATATGCGTTTCCAACTGTGTACTGCACAAAGTCAGTCATAGTAGAGTTTCCCGGATACACAATTTGATATGTATCAGCCCATTCTGGAGGTTCAGACAGAAAGTCAACTTGTATTTGAGCGGGACCATCAAGCACATCTCCCTCATCCGTAATCCTATCTTCGCTATTCAGCCAAGCAGCATATACGTTTCCGATATCGTTGACGTAACCTGACCTGTTGAACTTATCGTAGTATACAACACCGAGAGGGTGCAGTGCGCCTGATTTAAATCCCTTTTGAGCAGATAGGTTAAATGCAGAAGCCCTCTGGTTTACGACATAAGAAGGACTAAAGCCTAGATCACTATCGTATCCATTCAGAACAGTAAGTGATTCAAGACCTGAAACCTCCATATAGCTCATCCAAGGGTAGTTTGGATTAGTGCTCGGCGGTCCTGCAAACTTTATAGGGAAGGGCAGGTCTTCGATTGGAACACCATAAACACCATCTTCTAAAGAAACCTTGCTTACAGAGGTGGAAAAATTAACAGTCGTTGGAGATGAGAACCCAATGTTAGAAAGGTCGAGAGAAACCTTAGCCATTACATTTGGTGAGCTTGAAAGCTCCGGCGAAGTTACAAGACCAGAATAGGTTCTCAAGGTTAGTGGGGAATCATTCCATGCCTCCGAGGTGACGTTATTATACAGTATTGCCTCCATTACTGTGTTGTAGAACACCTCTATTGTTTGAGTAGACATGGTAGAAACAAATAGATCTACAAAGTTATCTTCTCCAACAGCAAGGAATGGCAAAGTCTGTGGAACGACAAAAGAAAAATCTAGAGACGCAAAATTGTTTTCAAAAGTATCAAACTCAAATTGTAATGAACCAGTATCTGTCCCACTTACTTCTGGCTCAACAAAACTCATTGTATATACTTCACACTTCTCAACACCAGCGCCAACACCCGCACTGGTGCCTATGTTTTCATCCTCAATGGTAAATATAGGTTGATCCCCAATAGATGTTATTGATCCTGAAAGGTTTGCGCTCCAACCCAAAGATACATTGACTTGAGTTCCTGCTTCAATAAAGGTTGTACTGAAATCAGCAGCAGCAATACCAAACAGTTGGGCAAAGTCGACCCTTATTCCGGGGCTTGAGGGAACGCCTGTTATGTAGTTTTGAGCCGCATCAGACAAACCATCATCATTCGAATCAGTTTGATCAATAAGATTGCCGAACACTTCAGATGATCCTGTGTAAGATACAGACAGGTTTGCCGACACATTTACATTCGGTCTTCCTTCGGTATAGTTTGAGTACATCAATCTATTACCAGATACAGCTTGACCACGAGCCTCAAACGGCACGTTGTCATACATCTTATCTACTGTAGTATTGGGTACAATTCTGCCAAGAATATCATTGTAAAATCTATACTTACCTGACCCAGCGTTGTAAACGACCTTTTGGCTCCCGAATATGGCTCTACTTTTGTTCTGATTAGCTTGGAACTCATCAATAACAAAAAACGCATCTTCATTTCCGTATCTAGCAAGAAGACGAATCGCTTCTACATCCGGCGTATCAATAAGAACATTGGGTATGTTGTGATCAATTACCGCTACATTTTCTATGTACTGACCTATACCAACTGGACCTCCCGTAGAGTCAGGGCTGGATGTTGACTCCAATCCCTTGAAGGTTAGTTTTGTTGGTATAAGCAGTTTAGAGTAGGGTGAGATTGCAGACTCTTCCCCATCACGGTAGATGATTTGAGTTGCAAACTGAAATACGTTATTGCCAATGTTGTTGTGAGGAACTGAGTCATCGTCCTCAAATGAAACCAGAGGCGGTCTTGTTGATGGTGCCTTGATTGAGTTTACTGAGTAATCAAAGTAGTCGTTCCCAACACCAGCGTCTGGAAAGTCATACTGACCAGCAAGCGCTCTATCCACGTTGATTTTACGTGGTGGGTTGATGTTGTCTGTAAAATACAGAATGCTTTGAGTAACGCCGTCTTGCTGAAACTGACCATTAACCACGTCAGCCTTTACAAATCCGTTCGGATCAAAGTTCAACCTTGAGTCTCGCATCACCTCCCTGTACTGATGCGTGTTTGCATTGTACTGGTATATTGCGTGACGAGCACTAGTTGGTGGTTCACTCACTTCCCTGTCAGCAGCAAAGAAGTAAACAAACCCTCGCTGACTATCCGACACGCTACCTATAACGACAAGATGATCGTTGTTAGCAATAGCGTCATCTTCGGACACAGGGTAGCCGGGGATTGTTCCTTTGCAGTTCTTAACAATGGACTGAGTACCTTTTCCGTTCTCAGAGATGGTGACGTTCTCAGCGTCAGTCATCTGACCCTGCTCAACTAATCTCTCATCTTCATCACTGTTAAGCTGCCTTGGTATAATCTTATCTACAGGCATTACGCTTTAGGTGCTTGTTTGTAGTTCTTTCTGATAGTCTTCAGGATCTCCTCCTTAGTGACAGACTTCATTCGTGAGTTCGCTTTGCGTCTCTCGTTATAGTATTCGCTTCTTGCTCTTGCCTTTTCGTTGGCAGGTACAGATGCTTTACGCTCAACCAGCTTGTAATAGATGTAAGCTCTAAGAGCTTCCTCTGCGTACACATGCACTTGAGGGTTTGTTGATCGAGCCTCGTCCGCAACGTACTCCATTACGATCTCTCTTACATCGCTATTGCTATTAAGCTCAAGTCTGTTCTGGTCGAGGTTCACTCTGAATTGTCCGTAGTAGTGACCGCCTCCGGCACCATACAATCTCCCCTGTGCGTTATCATAAACGTAGTTACGGAAGACGTATGAATCAAACCCATCTGTGATGTCACCAGCTACAGCTGGTTTGCCGCTATTGGTTGCGGTCTTCGAGTCCTCTCTCTCCAACAAGCCATCTCCATCAGAGTCGTAAGTGTTCCCGTTTGATGTACTATACTTCTGTGAGTAGTTGAGATTCTTATTCTCCCCAAGTACATAGACCAAACCATCATCACCAACAACCCCTACTTTACTCCAGTCCACATAATCGTCTGGAAGTACTGCTGTATTGGTGGTGGTATTTACAGTGAGCTTCAGGGATCTGATTCGCTTGAGCAAGTCAAACCCCATTTCACGAATGCCTCTAAGCGCAAAGCTTCTGATCATATTGTCAGAAGCATTGGCTACGTAGTCGTCACTGTCTAGGGTGATGATGTAGTCATCAATCACTTGGCTGAGGGGTACGTAGTTTCTTGCCATTATCAGAATGATTGTTGTTGAGAATCAAGAACCTGATCAGTTCCTGCGAACTGTTGCACAACTTGATCTCTCAGGTTAATACCGATAAGCTCTGCGATCTCCATCACAAGTGCTGCGGTGTAGTGGTCAGGCAGTTCGAAGTCTGCGGATTGCAACGGGTTGAAAACCACTCCCGCTGGACCTTCAATTACAGATAGCGAAGGAGCACCAACCTCTGTCCCATTAGTCACATTGATACCTCCCGGCACCTTGTAGTATCTCAGTTGGATTCTGTTGATCGTCTGAGGGAAGACTTCGATGTCTTGGGACACCAAGGCAATGGGAAAGGACTCAGTAGGAGAGCTGATGTTACTTCGAAGAATGCGCTCAATCTTGTCTTCATCATACAGCATTTCAATAGGAGTTCTTGTGGATTGCCCAAGTACAATGCTACCAAAGGTTGTAGCGCTGATAATGCGAGCCATGTTATCAGGCTTAGGAAATACACCACCCGATCTCTCGATGGTAGCGTTCCTAGAGAACGAAGAAAGATCCTCATTGATTCTCTTGAACAAAGACTTATCTCTACCCGGATCAAACGATGCACGGCGGTTTCTGTGTGCGTCTTTTACGTTATCAAAAAGACGATTAAATATCTTAGTTTGAGCGAGAGCAGCAAAATTGTTGAATGTCGTAGGAGTGACAAACCCTTGCTGATCTTTGTTAACTAGATCTACCAGTGTATTGTATACAAGATTGACGCTTGCCATAAAGCAAATATACGAAAAGAAAAAGCCGCCCTTTGGAGGCGGCTCTCTCGTAGAATTTGCTATAGTTAGCTTAGCTGGCGGTCGATCTCTGCAACGAGCGCTGCACCAGATTCAGTCAGGCAGTACCGTGTGAGCACATCCTTTGGATCTTTACCTTCGGGTACAGCCACGATAAGTCTATTGGTGTCATACCAGTATGCACCCTTATTGTCAACCTTAATGACTTGATACTTGATGGCCTGAGTCACCTTAGTCTTCATGTCTACAATCGGGTTGTCAAACGACATGATAAACTTCTTCGGGTTCTTTTTAGCAACAATCATCAAGTCGTGCTTGATCTCAGATACAGGTCTGTCAATATCCATACCGTATGATACCGCTACCGAAAGCAGTTCGTCTAGTTCCTTAGTGCGAACCAATCCAACTGCATCGTGTGATACAAACTCTCTTTCGAGTTTTTCTTGTGCGTTCTTCTTCTCGTCAACGAGATAAAATCTATTACCTCCATTCTTCTTGTTATCAGGGTGGGCATCTAGATACGCAACAAGGTTTGGTTGTTCAGGACGAACAAACAATCTACCTTCGGTGAAGATAATTGCCTTGCGCACAGAAGCATCATTCTGCTCGTCTCTGTAGATGGATGGCTCGTTAGGGCAGTATCGGATCTCACGAAGAGAGCCGTTATCCATCGTCATCACATTTTTCTGTTGCATCAGGAATGTAGCCCCGGACTTCTTCAAGAGTTTATACTCTCGGGTTTCGTTCACTTTCTCTTCTCTTTTGATCTTAGGTCGAGAAGGTGGAGTTACTTTCTTAGCTGCTGGCTTAGGAGTAGCGGCAGCGGTTTCTTTGACCTTAGCAGGCCGGCCACGCTTTGGCGTGGGGGTAGTTGTTTCAGACATAATTAAATAGAATTAAAAAAGAAAGAAGAGGGGCCGAAGCCCCTCCTCTATATCAACTGTTTATTATCCAGCCTTAGTAATAGCTACAGCAGAAATGTTTGAGTTAACAAACACTGAGTTATCTACGTCAGCGATAGTAGCGAGTGCACTTCCACCGAAAGCAAGCTCGTTAGCTATAGATTCAAGAACTGCTTTGTGAGTATGATCAGTAATTGTAAGAACTACAGTATCAACATCGTCGGCAGTTACTACCTGAGTGATCTCAGCAGGAGTGAAGTACAGAGTCAATAGACCATCTTCAGTTGAGTCAGCACCTCTGTAAGAGGATACTGGGTAACAAGCGATGTCATTTGGAGCTGTTACTCCGTCACCGTCCGAGAAAAACAAAAACTTATTTGAAAAAGGTACGTTCATCGTATCTAGTTTTTATCAGTTAAACAATTACTTAAGAACTACGTGTTGGTTAGCAGCACGAGTTACCAAGCAGCACTCTGAACGATAGTTGAACTTAGCAGTGTCAGTACCATTCTGGTTGAAACCAAGTACACCACCACCAGTCACCCAGTGCTCCATCTCACGAGAGTATCCGTTGACTGCTTTGTAGTTCATCTCCAATGAAGGAGCCTTCTGACCAGTCTTAGCATCAGCTACGTTGGCGAGAGGAATCATTGCACCCTTGAACAAAGGAGTAGAGAATGAACCCAACAGGTTAGGATCGTTCAGCAGCTTCCAGTCATGCTTGTGGAAAGTGTAACCACCACGAGTAAATGATTTGAAGCCGAGCTGTACAGCCATGTCAGCCGAGTTATTGAAAGCACCGAACTGACCAGCCAAACCTGCGGTAGTAGCAGTAGCGATACCAGCAGCAACCATGTCGTCCATGTTCAGAGAAGTCTGAGTGTTAACGTACATAGCGTACTCAGCAGGAGCACCTTGCTTGTCCAACAACAGGATGATAGTATCAATATCAGTGATAGAATCAAAGTCACCAGTAGCGGTAATACCACGATCTTCAACGGCAGCAAAGTAGCCTTCAGATCCAGTAACTTGACCACTAGCGAGAGAGATACCATCAGTGCCGTCTGAAGCAGTGGCTTCACCCCAGCGCTGAGCGAACAACATCATCATTTCACGTTGGTTCATGAATCTCTTGCGAGTATCCATCTCACCTTTAACGTACCAACGATAGTCGCCTGAACCAGTTACGTCAACCCATCCGATGTTGGTGGCTTGAGAACCGTTTACTTCGTAGCTCTCCTTGGTAATGATGTAATCATTGGTTCGCTTAACGATCTCGGTGTTGTAGAAAGAAGATGGTTGATCTTCACCTTGAGCGTAGATGTTACCGATAACTGGAATGTTAACAACAGTTTCAGCAGCAAAGGCAGTGCCATCCAGAGTTCTACAAGTAATAGTAGCACCAGAGATACCAGTTACAACAAGACGAGCTCCGCTAGGAAGCAAGAGGACATCATTCAATCGAGGAACATCGGCTGCGGCAGCACTGGCTGCGGTGATGGTTACGTTAGCCTCAGCCAACGCTGCTGAGATTTCAGTACCATCAGTAACAAACAGTTTGTGCAAGCGACCTTCTTCCCAGTATTGAACTTGGTCAGCAGTACCAGCGTTTTTAACAGCGCCAGTCAGTTGCAGAAAACCAGTGATACCTTGGTCACCGTAAGTTTTGATGAGCAGGTCACGGTTGTCTGGCTTGGTTGGATCGATCAAAGCGTCCAACGATACATACGCATCCGGGCTAGTTTTCAGCGTAGCTGCATAGCCAGAAGCGGTAGTAGTTTGAGATGCAGAAACAGACATCTTATAAAAGGATTATTCAGTTACAAAAATTTCATTCCTCCCTGACCCCCTAAAATCTCATTGAGTTGTTTAGATAGAGGATCTCCGGTTGGAACCATATTTCCTTGATTAGGGGAACCGATGCTTACGTTTGCAGCTTGATTAACAAGCCCACGCTTTCCATCACTCAAACCTTGCTGGTACACTGAACGCACAATATCGTCCATGTTGTCCAGTACAGTTCTATGCATGTTTAGCGTGTCGTAGTCCCAGCTCCCATCCTCACGAACGTAAGGATCGAAGTACTCGTCAAGTCGAGTATTTCTATCTGCAAGACTCTGTCGGTACGAATCACCAACACCAAACTTAAATGCCTGACCGTTACCGAGATCAAATTCGACCCCTTCGTAATCGTCAGTATCCTCGTACATGTCGTTGTACCAAGCTTCGTCAAACAGTTCTGTATCAACCTCAGATACATCTGGAGCAGCGTAAGCTTCTCGAATCTCTTCGATAGTGCTACGTGCCGCTTCAGCGTCCATCTTCAGCTGAAGAGTTGCGAGACGTACCTCATCTTCAGAATTGACATCTGGGTCAATTTTATACTTAGAAGTGAGGAGCGTAGAGATCTCTTCAGAAGAAAGGTTTGGATACTGTGTAGTCATTTGGACTTGAATAGCAGTGAGGTCATCCATTTCGGAAGGATTCATCTGCTGGTACACAAACCAGTCTTGAGGGGCTCTACCCGTCTCTTCAACAAATTGAGCAATAGCGGCTATGCGTTCGTCAACAGCGCCGCTTGGCTCTGGGGTTCTTGCGAAATCGTCAAAGCTGGAGAACTCGGTACCTAGCCTTTCGCTTAGGTAGTCAAGTACAGCTCCTTCGAGATCGTCGTCACCGTATGTATTATCATCGCTTGCCGCAGAAAAGTCATCCGTGGTAGCGTTGAATTGTGTTTGCTGTTCTACAGGAACTTGCTCTTGAATTGGAGCTTGCTCTTGCGTTGGTTGCTCTACTCCTTGAGCAGCGGCAACTTGAGCTTCGTCCACAAACGACCAAGACGAAGGGGTCTCCTCCGTCTGGTTCATAACTTCTTGATTCTCAGTATTTTCCATCTAAATTAAATTTTCATATAGTCAGTATCACTTGGTCCTAGCGTAGGCAAAGCCTTTGAACGTAGTACCGTTAGTGTCAATAGTCTTAAACTTCCCGTACATGGTTTGACCAGCAATCATCGGGACAGTCATGGCCTCGGTGTCAATCTTCTCGTAGAATCCAGCTCCGTGATCAGAGTCATCAAAGATGTCCTTGTCTGCAAACGGCTCTCCAGTAAGAGGATCAATGTACTTAGCCGCAGCCGCATCATCAGCAACAGATGCTACGTACTCAAAGATCCCGTAACCAGTTACGATAATAGATGCAGCAACAGTACAGTCAATCCTGTGAAACACCTGCTCATCAAGAGCAGAGATTCTTGGCGCTCTGTTTCCAGCGGTGTCTGTATTGCCAAGAACGTACACATGTTTTGGTGGTAGCTCAGAAGGATGCATAACTCTTAACCTTCGTGGAACAGTAAATACTCTACAACAATAGTAGCGTTGGTGCTGATATCAATATCATTCTCACCTGACCACGGAATAAAAGCAAAGTCGCCTCCGTAAAGAACTCCGATCTCAGAGTTGGTAGAAGTAGCTCCTTGTGAAATGCTTAATGTGATAAAGTCAGAAGTGTTTGACGAAGTATTCTTAATGTAGATCTTGTGAGCTTTGCTATCTTCATAATCAGCTGCTGCGAATAGATTCTCATCTGTTACTGACGCAAAAGACTTGCGAGCAATACCAGTAGTCTGATCAATAGATGTAGCAGTACCAGCCTTGTAAAGTTTGTTGGTCACAGACAACGCCATTGAATCGTTCAGCAGATTTGGGCTGCTAAGGTTCAGCGTAGCTGTAACTTGTGGAGTTGTAGCGAGTGCCATTTTTTATACGATTGTTTGTTGCAAATATAAGGAGTTTTACTTTCTGTATTTCCTAACGATGTTAGCCACAGCCTTTGGCTGCTTCACATGCTGCTTACCCTTTGCTTTCCCTTTTCTTTTTGCAGCAGTGGTTGCTGCATACTGAGCAGAAGACAAAGCCTTAATAGCTGCTTCAGGTAAGTATCTCTCGCCAGTAGCCTTTGAACCTTGAGTAGAGGGTTTGCCAGATTTGGTTCTCCACTTCTGCTTAGTCCACTTACGCAAGCTTTGTTGTGATTTACTAAGAGCCATTAGTTTTTGTAACCTCCCCCTGCTTTTTTATAAGCCTGAGCAAGCATCTGCGCTTTACGTGCAGACCACTGTCCCGGCTTGCCACCCTTGTCTCCAGCTTTGATTCTGTTGAACAAACGCTTACGCATTCCCGGCTTAGTGTAGTTGCCAGCTTCGTTTACTCTACTCTTTTTAACTGCCTTAGCCATGAGTAGCGATCTTAAACATTGCTTTCTTTACGGCTCCGGGGTGCGGCTTGTACTCTCCTTTCATCAAGTAGTAACGACCACCCTCTTCCATCCAGTGATGTCCAGCTGGTGGATCAATACCAACCTTCTTGTTGGATACTTTTAGCTTGCCGCCCTTCTTGTACTTTAAGGCTTTCACTGTACTTGGTTTTTCGCCAGAAGCAGTTTGATTTCTTGAACTGCCTCAAGGAGTGCTTTCAGGTCTCTCTTGAATTCCTGATTGTCGGTTTCAAGAACTACAACTCTAGCTTCCAGCTTTGAGTAGTCTACTTTCTGCTTCACCCATGTACCAATCAAGGCACCAACGACTAAGATAATCTCGTACTGTGTAAGATCCATTACCACTTCACTTTATCTGCCCAATAAGCAGCGGACATCTTGCCCTTCTTTATGTTCTTAGCGTGTCTAGCCTTGAATGACTTACGCTTTGCTTTCATTCTATCTGACTCACCAGCCTTTGGTTTGCCAGCAGTGCTTGCACCTTTCTCTCCGAAACGGATAAGCTTCACCTTGTTTCCCTCCTTAGCAAGCACCATGTGAGACTTCTTGGGGTGACTGGGTGTACCCTTTGCTTTATTCACACCTTTAAGACCATACTTCTTTAGCATGTTCTTTATACGGTTGCTTTGAGAACTAGACATAGAACAAAGATAAAATCTATACTGATACGAAATAATAGTACACCGTGCCGCTAGATCTCACCACATCAAGGGTCCATGTATAGATTCCTTCATACCCTACATAGTTAGGATCGTTTATTTCGTCGTATGGGGTGCGGTGCATCCATCCGAATACAATGTCAGGATCAGAGCCTGTATAGGTCAGCCATGTATTGCCCTCCCCGAAGTCATCGAACGGGGTAAAGTCTGTTAGTGGAGGGTAGTCTGGTTCGGGTGCTGCATAACCACCAACTCCCGCAAGCAAGTCTGGGGTATCTACGATCTGATCGTCGTTCAGATCAAACGCAGATGGGTTGGTTTGCCAGTCACCAAGCAGCTCTAGCATTACCGATGCATTGAAGTGATAGGTGTTGCTTCCGTCAGGATACTCTGCTCTGTAACAGTGATAGTCTCCTTGAAGTATGTCGCCCAGTGATTGATAGGATACTCTGGTGTCTTGAGGTGTAATCTCTTTTGTACACCCTACAAGCAGTAGAGGTAGTATAAGTAGTGCTGCTCTCATTTGATTATGTATTTCTGTACATACTCTCTAGAAACCTTTCTGGATTGGATGGTATCTCTGTGTATGTATGTTTCATCTCCGTAAGTCTTAGCGTATTCAAACACGTTGTAGATCATTACGCTGTCAGGCTGAACCTGCACTTCTACAGTATCGTACACTAATTGCAGCTCAGGTGTTTCTACCTCAATAAGTTTAGCTTGTAGCACTTCTATCTTTTGTATGGCTACCTCCTTTCTCTCTGTAGCTGTCTGTACAGCTTTATTGATCCTCTTTTCAATAGCTATAAACTGCGTGTCTACAATAGTGTACACAGTAGTATCTGCGTAGGTCTTTATCTCTACCTCTTCAGTAGAGTAAGTTACCTTTTCTTTCTGCGGGCACATTCTTAACAGCAGAAGAGCAATCGCTACCGCTAGTAGCGTTATCCAAGTTCTTCTATTCATTGGATAGCTCGTTTAGCACCTCCAGCCTAGCAGCGGTTCTAGCTAGTACGCTATCGCTGCGGTGAAGTCTGATTGATAGTTCGTCTAGCTTACCCTCTAAGTAAAGAACCCTCTCCCCGCAGCTTTCTATCTGGTTTGTGTAGTTGACCCTATTGTCTATATAGAGATACCCCACCGCCAGTGTTACTAAGAAGAACACCGCCATAGTGGGGTTTTTTACGAACTGCTCAAAGGATAGCGGTGCTTTCATTTAGCAGAATGGGCAGAATGGCTTGAATGGACATCCGTTGCAGCTTTTCATGGCTCTGTTGTTTATGGTTAGTACATATCAGCAAACTTCTCCTTAACGATGAAGCTAGGACAAGCTTTGCTTGCAAATTCGTTATGACCGTGGATAGTCAGATCACCGTACAGTGTACGCAAAGACAGCACGATCATTCTCCACGCTTTCTCTTGCTCTGGATTCATGGTGTCTTTCGGCTTACCGTCAGCGTCACAGCCACCGATGTAGCACACCCCGACTGAGTCCTTGTTGTGTCCTTTAGTGTGAGCACCAGACTTCTCTAAAGGACGACCAACTTCGATGCTGCCGTCAAGACGGATAACCCAATGATACCCGACATCCGACCAGCCATTACCCTTTACGTGCCAGTCACGGATAGTGTCTACGCTGAAGTCTTTGCCTTCTCTAGTTGCAGAGCAATGCAGAATGATTCTGTTTAGATCTCTCATTGTTGTACAATTTTATATCCTTCTTTATAGTCACAGTCGTGATCATCAAATTGGATTCTAGCCGCTGCCGCATCTGGTGCGGTGCAAATAGACACCTGCACATCATCTGCTGTATACATTATCCATGTTGGTCCAGTCATAGCCTAGTAGATACCGCCAGTGGCGCTTAGGTTACCGTTGATCGTATTCTGTCCTAGGATTTTATTAGCCCCTAGTATTTCGTCATCTCCCTCGTAGTTAGTGCCTACATAGGTTAATGATGAAGTATCAATGCGGCTAATGACGTTAGCATTGTGATTATCACGAGGGGATAACGGAACACCGCTGTTGTATATCGCCGACACCTGCGCTGAGGTAAGAGGCGTATCAAGTATGCTAAACTCGTGCGCCATTCCATCGAGTGATTGAGCCGTGCCACCTGTCCTGCCTCCCCAAGTGAAGCCCGTTTGACCTCTCGTTGTGGGGGTGCTGTTATCAAAGGTCACATCGTAAATACTTGTGTGACTTCCTGTGCTCAAGGTAGCCCCTACATCAGTGCCGTTACGATAGAGTTTAATCTTGTCGTTCTGCGCTGGCTCCGTCATATCTACTACACAGGCCCAGAAATACCAGTTGGTGCCGTTGGCGGTCATACCATGAGAAGCTTGATGACTTCCTGCGGTGGATGAGCCATTGGCCGAGGTAAACACTTGAACAACAGATCCGCTAGATCTAAACCTCCACCAAAATGACCTGTTGCTTGCGGTAGAATCCCAAAGCGTAAATGCCGTGTCTGTTGCGTTGACAGTATCAGGCTGATAGGCAAATAGCAATGTGAACTGACCACTAGCGATTGTGTCGTTTACCGCATCGTCTAGGACAAAGAAACGCTGAACGCCATTGGTGAAGTCGTAAGCATGGTCGTACACATCGTAAACCGTGCTCGCTGATTGATACCTGTATGAGTCTATCAAAAACATTAGGCAGGGGTATAGTAAATAGTCACCTTGAGTCCTGCGCCTGCGGTTGATGAGCCAACGCCATCAATGTCAACAGTCATCTCTGCATCATCAGCGACAGAAGTGTCTGATATCACGGCGGGTGTTGCCGCTGTTGTGGAGGTTTTCTCCCCAGCGTCTATGGTTAGCTTAGTAGAAAGGATAGATGTGCCAGCTTCATTGATATCAACAGTAAGCACAGATCCAGCGGGAGCCGTTGTAACGGATGCTCTTACCGCAGTAATAGTTGCCGCTTCAGGCATGCGAAACGTAGCCTTGGCAGTACCCGTGGTCAAATCCGATGTTTCATCAGAGCAGGCAACAGTAAGGCTACGGGATATAATTTTAGACGCAGCGGTACCGTTTAAGCTACCAAGGTTGGTGATGTTGTTTGACTGAGCGTCTAGATCACCGCCAAGCTGTGGGGTAGTGTCATCAACAACGTCGTCTATACCTGTTATATCGCTTGTTAGCGCTATTGTGCCTGTACCAGATGGTATAGTGTGTGTGTTTAGAGTGCCGCTAATGTCAGCATTACCATCTATATCTAGACTGTCCGCCTCTAGTTCACCTGTGATATTAACACCATCTGATTTCGTGCTGAGTTTTAGATTGTTGTCATAGCGCAAGGCCACTGGACCGTTCTCTGTGGCAGTGATCATTAATTCACCAGTAGCGCCTAAAATTGATACCGAGCTTCCCTTGATGGCGTTACCATTTACATCTAGATCCCCACCAAGCTGCGGAGTAGTGTCCTCTACTACATTGCTAAGACCACCGCTCGCTGCATCCTGAAAAGTAACAGCACCAAGGCCATCAGTAGTCAGAACTTGATTAGCACTACCATCAGCTGTAGGGAGAGTATATGCAGACTCAGCAGTGTTTGTTGCACTACCGATAAAGAACTTACCTGCAGGCAGGTTTGGGACATCATTAGATCGTCCTGCTCCGTATACAACCCCAGATCCAGTGTTAGCGTTAGACTTAGTTACAACCCCAAGGTTCTGAATGAGATTAGTCCCAGTTGGTTTTACGTTAGTAAATCCTCCCCCTGATGCTACGTATACTACATCCCCAGGTGAGAATGAGCTTGTATCAACCCCCTCAATTAACCCTGTGATAATAGCTAACCCTGAGTCTCCGCTTAGAATGTCCTCATTAAGAACGTAGGTTGCTGGCATTGCTGCAGCTGAAGAGGCGTCTGCAACTATAACATCAGGTGTGCTTCCTGTAACTCCAGTAGCGTGTACAGGAGTCCCTTTATCTAGGTCTACCCCTGCTGTATTGCGTACAGTTATGTATAGTGTGTCTACGTAACTCCACTCTACATCCCCGTTTGTATCTGAAGCTTTAGTGAGGACTTGATCTGTTAACCCGTTCGGGGGGATTGTAGAAGCAGGGTCCGTGGTTAGGGTTGTGAGGTCATTAAATCTCTTGATGGAGTTAATCCCGGTAACTCCTAGGATACTGTAAGTCTCTTGGGGGACGTCTATAGTGATTGTAGTGCGCTCTCCTTTTTGTATTTGACTCAAGAGTCTTCCTAACTCTCGTACTACGAACTGCTCATCCCCAACATTTACAGATAACTCGACCTGTGCGTACTCGTACCCTCTAACATTAGTGGTACCTCCGGTAAGGGCTGTAAAAGAATTACCGTCCTTAAAGTACAAAGTCACTAACCCTTCTGTGCTAGTGACATTCGCTAAGTTTTGTACAGGAGCTGCAAACAGATCTATGTCTGCCGCCCCATCTTTTGCAGATCTACTGCTGATTAGCGCCCTATTGAATATGAATAATCCCATCGTTTACTGCTAGACACACCTACCCCCTTGTGTTCTGATTAACATTGAATTTCTACTCTACCGTCTTTAGCCTTTGCGGGGACATTTCTATCAGCCTATAGTCTAACTCCCGCCTAGAGTTTTATATCAATGCACTTTGCGTAGCTATCGGGGACATCTCAACCGCTATGTTCGTCTATTATTACAAGACTGCAGTCTACAACCCGACTTCTGACCCTCTACTGTCCGTCTGGTCCTCAAGGGTGATAACACATGGGGGTGTTGCCACTTAGGCTGCAAGTATACAAAAAAATTATTGGGGGAAAAATTTTTAGTTGGGGGTATTTTCGAATGCGTGGACCTATATATTCAAAGACCCCACCATACTTGTGGCATTGAACGTATCCCCCTGCAAAATTATACGCAGCATGGGATGCGCAACAATACCAGTACACGGCTATCGGTAGCAGTAGATGCGTACCAGCTGTGCAGCACCAGTACCTAGGTGATAGCAGGTACCAGTAGCACAGCGCACAGCCTGTACTATACAGCGCAGCTATGCCTGAGTTTAAAATAAATTCAGAGAGCTGCTCTATCCTTTGGTATTCCATCATCTATTCCCTATGGCTAATAAAGTAACAGGTGAGTTTGTCACTACAAGTGACCTCATCAAAATAGAGGACAAAGAGTTCCTCTACAATTCAGCTCCTGATACTAAGGGGTATTACAAATCTTACTGGACTGTTAATCGTGGCACCACAGTGTTCACAGTTCAGAATATAAACCTGTGATGAAAAAGACAGACGTAGAACAGTACAACGAAGACGCATTGTTCAATGTAGTAATCGTACTCCTCCTGTTGGGGGGAGCAATCCTTGGAGTATTCCTATAATCTATAAGACCATGAAAGTTCAACGATTCTTCGAACGATTCTTTGCCCTTGCAGCAGTAGCTATGGGGGTAATTGGTATGATCTCTATTGTAAAGGGTGCATACCTACCCGGCTTGTTCGGGTGTGCAATATCTGGAGTTTTCCTTATTGCAGCGAAAAAATAATTTCAGAGAGAGATCTCAACCTTTGGGAATATTCCCACATAATGCGTTAAAAATCCAAGCAAAATGAACGCATCTACCACCACCAAGATCATCGGCTTTTCAAAGTCACAGACTTACGCTATGATCAAACTTTCTACCAACCCTTTCGACACTGTTGGTAAGACAGTCTACGTCCAATTCAAGGGCAACGACGTAATTGCTGACAAGAAGATCGGAGACGAGATCACCATCCCTGAGGGTTGGAAGACTGTTACTCGTACCGATAGTTCTACCGGCGAGACCTTCAAGTTCTCTGACGGTGTCGAGCAACTGTACCTCACGTACTAAGTGTTTAACAGGGGGACTCTGTCCCCCTTTAATTCTTTTCTAAGATGAAAGATCTTGCATTCAACATCTACATGACCGCATTGATTAGCCTTGCGGCATTCTTTACATTCTCTGCATTCGTTGGACTTCCTATCTTAGGATGGGCTAACGAGTTTCATCCTGACACACAGGAGAGATTGTTCATAGTATCTGTCACTGGTGCACTATTACTTTGTGCAGTTGGTGCTTTTGTATTATCAGCAAAAAAGTAACAATGAAGAAACTACTTATCATTTGCATGGCTGGTCTGTTCATGGCTAGCTGTGCAACTCAGCATCGTGGGTATGATTACAAAGCTCACGCTAAACGTAACGCTAAACTTGCTAAGCGTGGTTATAAACCTTGTAACAGGCATTGATAGAGGGGGACCTTCGGGTTCCCCTTTTTTAGTAGAAAATAAATTCAAAGACGGTTCCTTACACTGGCACACTATCATGCACACACAAGCTCACTACGAAGTCTTGTTACACTATCATGGACACACAAGCTGACTTCTACATAGAAATAGTATCAGAGTCAGCTCCTTACGTGTGCAAATAGCGTGAGCATGTTAGCCTGTTTCTCCTCACGCATTTCTACCTCATTTTGCTCATCACCCTAAACACACACATACTAGGGTATAGCACTTTCTTGTAGATTGCTCATTTTTCAAAACTCAAATTTTCGCATTTTCAAAATCATTCACAATCATGAAAGTAGCAATTGATAAAGTAACTAAAACTGGCTGGGATGGTCCTGGCTTTTACATCATAGACAATGATCCAGACCACGATGGTTATTTGTTTTATTTGACTCATAAACATTCTGACGCCGAGTGGAGTGCTTGGGGAGTCTGCATTGTTGACTATAACGGTATTCCAGGAACTAATTTTCAAGAGTTTGACCTAGTGGGAATGCGCAAGCTGGGACCAGGAGAAACAATTACTATTGAACCTTAGATGCTATGTAGTTGTGGAAGAGTTACTATTTCTGAACCTCAAATACATCTTCAAACTGGAGTATGTTCGACAAGTAATGTGGAGCATACAACAGGACTTCGGGAAAGAAGCCGCTGAAGACTTTAAGATTCAATACCAATCGACATTCAATTAGTGGAGACGCACCCTGCCTATATTAAAGTGGGTGCACATAACATAAGGATCATGAACAACATGGTTAACAGCGGTTCACTCAGCACCCTTAAAGCTGGGAACTCACTCCTCGTTCACGCACGTCGTGTACAAGGTGGTAAATTGCAATTGGAGTTGGCAGAGGTCATTACCTCAGCAAATGCTACCCCCAATTTGATTTCCATGTTCAACAAATCTGACTCCCGTTTCTCACAACAGGGTGCACGTCGGGCTTGGCAATCAGTAGAACCTACTGACGCAAGCGAATTGTTGGGCATTGACTTGTCAGATTCTAACCCCGGTTGGATGACTGATGATCGAGGTCGTGAGGTTCTTCCTCTGAACATTCTCAACCCATCTGTTGGGGAAGGTTCAGTACTTCGTGTACGTGTGTCAGAGACCACTGTACCTACTCCTTACCAAGCTTCTAACCTTGAGACAGAGGCTAAGCGTAAGGGTCGTGACGGTGATTTCATCCTGCACAAAGGTCAGTACATCTTCAGT
>Ga0208644_1000422_pt1 | contig 35452 bp, 47 predicted proteins | sample VirMetDEL_Nov_18_FD_184517 | JGI IMG/M metagenome (GOLD analysis project Ga0208644, IMG submission 184517) | Aqueous microbial communities from the Delaware River and Bay under freshwater to marine salinity gradient to study organic matter... | ecosystem: Environmental > Aquatic > Marine >...
ATGTCCTATGGTGGCAACGCAGCCTCTTCAGGATGGATGGGACATTAATGCCTCTCGTTAAGAGCACCAGCAAGAACGCCTTTCGTAAAAACATCAAAGCGGAAGTCGCCGCCGGTAAGCCGGTGAAACAGGCCGTCGCCATCGCCTACTCAACCAAGCGCAGCGCAGCCGCCAAGAAGGGCAAATCTTGTGGCAAGTGATGATGTCGTAGCGGCTGGCAAGGTCAGCGACAACCCGGACGATGACCGTCTGGCCACCATGCGTCACCGCTTTACGGTGGCGCAAGCCGCCTATAGCGACTCACGCGAAGACGAGCTGGACGACTTACGGTTCATGGCGGGCTCGCCAGACAACGCGTGGCAGTGGCCGGCGGATGTGCTGGCGACACGCGGCGCGGTGCAGGGCCAGACGATCAACGCGCGGCCATGCCTGACGATCAACAAGCTGCCGCAGCACGTGCGGCTGGTCACGAACGAGCAGCGCCAGAACCGTCCGACTGCCCGCGTCATCCCAGCCGATGAGAACGCTGACCCGCAGGTTGCGGAGATCTTCGACGGTATCGTGCGGCACATTGAGTATATGTCCGACGCGGACGTGGCCTATGACACGGCCTGCGACAACCAGGTCACATACGGCGAAGGTTACATCCGCATCCTGACGGAATACTGCAAAGAAGACTCGTTCGAACAGGACATCCGCATCGCGCGCGTCCGTAGCAGCTTCAGCGTCTACATGGACCCGATGATCCAAGACCCGTGCGGTCAGGACGCCAATTGGTGCTTTATCACGGAAGACATTCCAAAGGCTGAATACGAGCGTATGTACCCCGACGCCACGCCTGTGACCGGCATGATGTCTCAGGGCGTGGGCGACCAGACGCTCAGCATGTGGGTCAGCCAAGAGACTGTCCGCATCGCTGAGTATTTCTACGTTGAGCATCGCAAGGCGACGCTGAATCTATACCCGGACAACATCACGGCCTTTAAAGGCACGCCGGAGGATAAACGGCTCATGGCCGCCTACGGTAAGCCGCTGCGTTCGCGCGAGAGCGACCGTAAGCAGGTCAAGTGGATCAAGACCAACGGCTATGAGGTGCTGGAGGAGCGCGAGTGGGCGGGTAAATATATCCCCGTGATCCGTGTCGTCGGCAACGAGTTCGAGGTCGACGGTCAGATCTACATTAGCGGTCTTGTGCGCAACGCCAAAGACGCGCAGCGCATGTATAACTATTGGGTCAGCCAAGAAGCGGAAATGCTCGCGCTGGCCCCCAAAGCGCCGTTTATTGGCTACGGCGGCCAGTTCGAGGGCTACGAAACCAACTGGAAGACGGCTAATACGAACAACTGGCCGTATCTGGAGGTCAATCCCGATGTTACCGACGGAGCCGGCAACCCGCTACCGCTACCTGAACGCGCCCAGCCTCCGATGGCTCAAACGGGCCTTATTCAAGCCAAGATGGGGGCTGGCGAAGACATCAAATCGACCACTGGCCAGTACGATAGTAGCATTGGGGCGACTTCCAACGAGCGGACGGGTCGTGCGATCCTCGCTCGGGAGCGGCAAGGCGACACGAGCACTTATCATTATGTCGACAACCTCGCGCGGGCGGTAAAGTATGTCGCGCGCCAGCTCGTCGATCTGATTCCGAAGATCTACGACACGCAGCGCGTCGCCCGTATCATCAACGTCGAGGGTGAAGTCGGCATGGCGCGCATCAATCCGGCCCAGCCGGAGGCGGTGCGGTCAATTGTCAACGAAGAGGGTATTGAGATCGCTAAGATCTACAATCCGAACGTCGGCACCTATGATGTGCATGTGTCGTCTGGCCCCAGCTACATGACCCGTAAGCAGGAGGCGATGGACACAATGGGCCAGATCCTCCAGACCAACCCGGCGTTGTGGTCGGTTGCGGGCGATCTGTTCGTCAAGAACATGGACTGGCCGGGCGCGGAGACGATGGCCAAGCGGTTCGAAAAGATGCTCGACCCGAAAGTGCTTCAGGACACCGACGAGTCGCCGGAAGCGCAGGCCATGCGGATGCAGATGGAGCAGATGGCGCAGGAAATGGAGCAGACAACGGCCCAGATCCAGGCGCTTATGCAGTCCTACGAGATGCAGAAACTGGCTATTGATGAGCAAAACAGCCAGATTAAGGCTTATGAAGCTGAAACCAAGCGCATCTCGGCCACGCAGGCGGCCATGACGCCAGAACAGGTTCAAGACATCGTTCAGGGCACCATTGCGGCGGCTATGGACGTGGGTGACATCGTGCCGGGCAACGCGGCCATGAGGGAAATGGGACAATGAGCTGCGCAGACTTGATCGGGCACCTGTTTTTAGCGCGGGATGTTACTCATTCCGTCCATCTCAACACGCGGTCTTACGCCAAGCATAAGGCTCTGGGCGGCTTTTACGGCAAAGTCATCGACTTAGCGGATGATCTGGCGGAAGCCTATCAGGGCCGACATGGGTTAATCGGCCCGATCACGCTGCATTCGGCGGAAAAGACCAACAATGTTGTTGATTTTCTTGAAGATTCGCTGAAAAAAGTCGAAAATTTACGCTATAAAGTTTGCGATAAAGAAGACACGGCTATTCAGAACATCATTGATAGCATCGTGGACTTATACCTTTCCACCCTGTATAAATTGAAGTTCCTAGCTTAATCTTCGGGGCGCATAATGGCCGACGTAAAAATATCGCAGCTTCCGCAGGCGTCTTTGCCATTATCCGGCACAGAAGTATTTCCTCTAGTGCAGAATGGCGTGACTGTTCAAGCGCCTGTCGGCGGTAATGATTCGGTGCTGAATATAACCGCTTTGCGTGCGGTTACGCCCACGGCCGGTCGGAACATTTATGTCGATGGGTATTATGCTGAAGGTGATGGCGGCGGCGGCAATTTCTACGGCGTAACCGGCGGCTCTTATACTGATAACGGCGGCACAATTATAACGCCAAATGGAGCAACAGATACAAGCGCTTGGATTAGAAATTCCAGTGACGTTGTAAATGCAAAATGGTTTGGCGCTGTGGGTGATGGCGTCACAAACGATACAACAGCAATACAAAACACGGTTAATTACGCGTGGCTTACCGGAAGAAAGGTTTATATACCTGCGGGTAATTATCTGGCAAAAATAACTGTCCCGCCCACACCTGGAGAATTTAGAGGAAAGATATTTTCTCTCACCGGAGACGGTGCGGCATACCCGTTTTTGGGGGACCCCTACATTGGAGGAACAAGAATTGTTTCCCCGGACACAGACCCTGTTCTGACATATAACAACACAATCGTTGGTAACGTTTCCTCCGGACATATTTATATTGAGGGTATTAGATTCCTTGCTAACAATACGACACAGGCATTGTATTTTCAGTCATTTTCGGACTTTTGCGTAATTGACAAGTGTGAAGTTCGGCAAAACGGCGCTGGTAACGGCATACAATTCGACAGAGCTTATGGCGGGACTATCCAAAATACGCACGTTTTCAATAGCCAAATTGTTGCGCCTTATGGAACGGTAAGAACCGGAACAGCGATTGTTATGAATACGCTGACCAATTCCGGCGCGTTGCTTACTCTTCGCAAAGTGTCCGCTAGAGGGTTTAATACGGGCTATCTTGTCGGCGCAGCGACACCTAATAGTATTCTTTCCACCCGTCTTGACCAATGCGAATGCTCTACGATGACGACTGGCATTGTTGTCAATACGGGCACGTATAAAACGGTTGTCGATAACTGTTTCTTTGAGGGTATTGAAGGAACTTGTGTTGATGATAAAGGCACTGCTACGACTGTTTCTAATTGCTTTATGGTAGGAACGTCGACAACGCCGTTTGGCATGGGCATAAATAGTTCGTATGCTACTCACGGGAATGTCTATTACGCAAATATGATGTTCTTGTCCCATTCTAATACTACAGGCATAGATTTATACACGGATGGCGACGCTCTGGGCCGTCGAAAAGTTGTCAGAGACAATTATATCTATAACAGCTCTGCGGCTGGATCTACGAATATAGTTGGCCTAAAACTTACTGGCTTGAACCCGACGCTGGCCGTCGAGGGTAACGATTTTAGGCCGATTAGAGCTTGGACTTCCGGCTCTGGGACTATAAAAATTGACGATCAATCGACCGGAACCATACGCGGAACGATACCGATTACTGATACGCTGAATGAATTTCAGTTGTACTCAAATGCCAGTATTTCGCTCGGAACTTCTGGAACTTTGACGCAGACTGCCGTAACAGGCGGCTCACTGGAAATGGGCGCAGGTTCATACGCCGATTTTATCCCGTCTATTGCGACAAATGTTTCATCGCTATCAATGACAGGGGCAAAATACGGAAGACTTGTGATTCTGTATGTTGGGCCGTTAGGAACAATTCAAGATTCTCCGTTTATGATATTAGCCGGAAGTGTTAATTTTACCGGGGCGGGAATTTTAACCTTATACACTAGGATAATCGGCGGAACCGTTTATGCCTACGAACTATCAAGATCTAACCTATAAGATGAGAGGGTATCATGGGGTTAAAATCTACGACTGTTTGTCTAGGCTATCAGCAAATCACGTCGCTTAGCGCTGCTACGGGGCTAACAGTTCCAGTTGGCGCTACTTCAGCGCTTATTGTAGCCTCATCGCAAGCTATACGCTGGCGTGATGATGGTGTTAATCCTACGGCAAGCGTGGGAATGCCTGTCACTATCGACACGTATTTTAGCTATGATGGCGACCTAAATCGTATCAGGTTTATCGAACAGCTTTCTGGCGCGGCCCTGAATGTGAGCTACTACGCATGATCCGTTTTCGTAGCATTCTGAATGGCGATATACGCACTAAATGGCGGCGTGAATCTTTCGACGCTGGCTATGGATCGTTTGTGCCATTCAGTCCGCTATTGGCAAATGTTTCACCTGCTATTCAGGCTAATTTTCTGGATTTAACCCCATATACTGCCCCCGTGTGGTTAGATAACAGCGGCACAACGGGCAACCGGATGTATTATGACAGCACAGGAGTCCTAACGTGGGCTCCGGCGAATCTCATTCCGACATCCGCAACGCTGACAACGCAGACAATCACAAACGCGATAACCGCTGGCGGTGATTACATGCTGTCGGCAGAAGTAGCTGCCGGCGCAAGTGTAGCTGTAACAGGCGGCGCTACAGCCACATTAAATACCTCTAGTAGTTCGGTAGGTTCGCGGTATTATGTCAAGCTATCGGCTTTGTCGACGGGCTCGTTGACGTTGACAGTTACTGGAGCCGTCACTAATGCGCAATTAGAGCGTATCACATACCAGACAACGCCTAGAACGCTAATAGCGACTACAGGAGCGCAAAAATTTCTCCCTAGATTTGACAGTTATTATGATACAACCGATAGCACTTGGAAAGCTAAAGGGCTATTGATAGAAGAAAGTCGTCAGAACCTTGCGACATATAGTGAGCAATTAAATAACTCAAACTGGACGCTTGGTTTTTCTGGCCTACTTGCTTTTGGAAGCGGCTCTATCGCCAATGACACTGTTGCTCCAGACGGAACGACAACAGCGGATAAAATTGTCGAGAACACTGCCGCTTCGGCGCAGCATAGATTTTTCAATAATTCCGCGTTTACCGTAACTAACGGCGCAAGCGTAGCGTATTCAATATTTGTGAAAGCAGCAGGTAGAACATCGGTAAGGCTTACAGACAACGCTTTGCAAGGGGCAACATTTGACTTAACGACAGGCGCGGTAAGTCTTGTGAGCGTTGGTGTTACTGCAACAGCAGTTCCCGCCGGAAACAATTGGTGGCGTATTGGAATTACCAAAACATCAGGGTCTGCGTCAGGGCGTATTGCTATCTATTTTGTTAAGGATGGGGCGACGACTTATACGGGCGACGGTGTGTCGGGCATTTATGCTTGGGGCGCGCAAGTTGAGAATAGTTCTCCTTCTGTGTCTAGCTATATTTCAACAGTAGCCGCTTCCGTGACTCGCTCTGCCGACATTATAAGTCTTTCGGGCGCTGCCTTGACTGCGGCCGGCGCGGCTACAGGATCTGCTATTGTGCAAACGTCTGCGTGGTTAGACGCCAGCATTGTAAGAGATCTGTTATCCACATCTACAAGTCGTCGGTTGCTATATTCAAACAGCAGCAATACCGCGATTTCGACGACTAACGGAACGACTGCGCTTTCGGCAACGCTCGGTAGCGCCGGGACATTCACTGGGGGCTCGGCAAGAACTGGTATCGCGTGGGGGGCTTTGGGCCGGTCTATTGTTGGCAATAATGGCGTTTTGATTGCGGACGCTGTCGTATTAGGCTCTGGAGCCACCGTAAATCTTGGCGGCTATGCGTCCACCACTACTTTTGTGGGGTGGGTAGCATCTATGGCGCTATATGACCAAAAACTTCCTAATGTCCTTCTAAAACAAAAGTCATCAGTAGGGGCGACATATTAATGCGCGAGATTGTATTTAACTCTGGCGATTATGCCACGCTCTTGGCGGACGCAAAAAAGCTCGGCTTTATAGATGCTGACGGCAATATTGTCACAAACGGCGTGCTGGAAGATGGCGGTGGGTGGTTTCTAAATATTTGCGGGCTAATCTATGAGACGATTACCGAACCTGTGGATATTGAAAACCCGCCGCCGTTGATCGCAAAAGAAGGGTATTGGGGTCGTCTTCGCGTAAACGGAACCCCAAAATCAATGCCTGAATTTTCGAACGCGATCACGCAATATGTTTACCAAACTGGCACGGCGAAAACTCCGGGAAAATGGGTTAACGCCGCCACAAAAGATCCAGCGCCCGATTGGGTTGCGGATGTTGGCGTAATAGCCTAATATAAACAAACCGACTAGCCGGACAGCTAGGTAGGAGACGTAATGTCTGACGATGAACAGGCTGTAGCGGAGATCAGCCCCGCGCCGGAACCGGAAGCTACGGCAGCGCCGGAATCTGTTGATACGACGCCGGAGGAACAGCCGCATACAAAATCGTTCTCTCAAGAAGAGTTGGACGCGATTGTAAGCAAGCGCCTTGCAAGAGAACAGCGTAAATGGGAAAGAGAGCAAGCCCAACGGCTTCAGCAGGCCCAAAAGCCTGTAGCGCCTCCTCCCGCGCCGGATGATTTTGAGTCAGCTCAGCAATACGCGGAAGCGTTAGCCGAACAAAAAGCTCAAGAGCTTTTAGCGCGTCGAGAAGCCGAAGCCCAGCAAGCGGCTCTTTTAGAGTCCTATAAGGACCGCGAAGAAGAAGCTAGGGATCGTTACGAGGACTTTGAACAAGTCGCGTATAACCCCAGTCTTCCCGTCACGGACGTTATGGCTCAAGCGATTCAGGCTTCTGATATTGGGCCGGAGGTAATTTATTACCTTGGTTCCAACCCAAAAGAAGCCAGCCGCATTTCCCGTCTGCCGCCAGTCTTGCAGGCAAAAGAGATCGGGAAGATCGAGGTCAATTTGGCCACGAACCCGCCGGTTAAGAAAACCTCAACCGCGCCCGCACCTCTTGCTCCTGTCACAGCTACCCGGTCAAACTCAGGCCCACGTTACGACACGGCAGACCCCCGGTCTATCAAGTCGATGTCAACGTCGGAATGGATAGAAGCGGAACGGCAGCGTCAGATCAAGAAGTGGGAAGCGCAGAATCGGAGATAAGGAATGTCTAACTCAATTCTTACGATTGACATGATTACTCGCAAGGCTCTTGAAATCCTTGAGAATAATCTTGTCCTGACGCGCACCGTTAACCGCCAGTATGACGACTCTTTCGCCGTTGAAGGCGCTAAGATCGGCTCGACCCTGCGTATCCGCCTGCCCGACCGCGCTCTGGTCACGGACGGCGCTGCGCTCCAGGTTCAGGACGACAACGAGCAGTACACGACCCTGACTGTTTCTTCGCAGAAGCATATCGGCGTGAACTTCACGACCGCCGAACTGACCATGCAGTTGGACGACTTCGCGGAACGCGTGCTGAAGCCGCGTATTTCGCAGCTCGCCGCCAGCATCGACGCTGACGTTGCCAACTCGTTCAAATACATCGGCAACTCGGTCGGCACGCCCGGCACGACCCCGGCCACTTCGCTGGTTCTGTTGCAGGCGCAGCAGAAGCTGAACGAGAACGCCGCTGTCATGTCGCCGCGTTATGCGACGGTCAACCCGGCGGCTAACGCTGCGCTGATCGAAGGCATGAAGGGCCTGTTTAACCCGGTTTCGGCCATCAGCAAGCAGTTCAAAAACGGCATGTTTGGTGAAGGCATCCTCGGCTATGACGAGCTGAATATGTCTCAGTCGATCAAGCAGTTCACGACCGGCTCGCGCGCCGGCACCGTGACGGTCAGCACCTCGGTTACGACCGAAGGTTCGACGACCATCGTTCTGACGGGCCTTGGCTCAACGGTTATTAAAGCTGGCGACGTGTTCACGATCGCTGACTGCTATGCCGTTAACCCGCAGACCCGTGAGTCGACTGGCTCGCTGTATCAGTTCGTTGCTCTGGCTGACGTTACGGCGTCCACCACGGCTTCGGTCACTGTTCCGGCGATGTATTCGGCTGGTCAGGCTCTCGCCACGGTCGACGCTCTGCCGGTCTCCGGTAAGGCCGTCACTTTCTACGGTTCTGCTTCGACGCAGTATCCGCAGAACCTGATCTACCATCGTGACGCTATTGCGTTCGCCACCGCCGATCTGCTTATGCCGCAGGGCGTCGACATGGCTTCGCGTCAGGTTCACAATGGTATCAGCCTGCGCGTCGTTCGCCAGTATGACATCAACAACGACCGTCTGCCGTGCCGTATTGACGTGCTGTATGGCTACTCGGTCATTCGTCCGCAGATGGCTGTCCGTCTGTGGGGCTAATTTGATGGGGCTTCGGCCCCATCTTCTTCTAATTCAAGGAGTTAATCCATGACGACTACTTCTAACGCGGCGTATCCGCTTGAGACGTTTGGCCCCTACACCGCCATTCCGAATGGCGATGGTGGCTATCAGTATTCGGCGGGCAACCGCACCGAACCGCTGGTTCTTCCGCAGGGTGCTCCGGCGGTTCTGACTGGCGCTACTGTTACGGTCACGGCGGCTAATCTGGCGGCGGGCATTGTTACGATGGATTCCGGCGGCACGGACGCCGGCACCTATACGTTCCCGACAGGCGCGCTTATTGACGCGGCTTTCCCGAGTGTTGCGGTCAATGCGGCTTTTGACGTTGTCTTTATCAACATTGGCGACAATGCTGCTAATGACGTGACGTTCGGCGCGGGCACTGGTAACAGCATCGTTGGCAACGCGGTCGTCATCGACGGTGCTACCAACCCGTCTTCGGCTATCTTCCGTTTCCGTAAAACGGGCACGGCGGCGTATTCGATTTACCGCATCGCGTAATTATAGGAGAAGGCAATGCCTAACACTAAATCTGTCGGTGTTGCCTTCTCTGATCCCGAACTCGTTGCTGGCACGACCATCACGGGTGCGACGATCAGTGGAGGCACTATTTCTGGCGCTACTTCTGTAAGCGCGAGCGACATTACCACGACTGGCGGTCTGTATCTTAAATCGGCTACCGTCGCAGCGGCCGGTTCGACACAGGCCAATGCGGCGGCGGTTTCGGACGGCTTTACGCTCGTGTCGGCCGCAGACGGCACCAAGGGCGTTCTTTTGCCGCCGGCGATTGCTGGCCGCACGGTCATTCTGAAAAATAACGCCGGGTCGACCCTTAAAGTTTGGCCGTCGTCAGGAGATGGCATTAACGCCATTACTGTTGACTCCAACTTTACGATGCTGACGCTTACCGCATGTTTATTCGTGGCTTACGATTCGACGACGTGGTATTCAGTCCCGCTAGTTGCGTCCTAATTCAATCTTACGGGCGGGCTACGGCCCGCCTGGCCCTTACCATAGGTGAAAAATGGCCCTGATTTATTTGCGTCATGAGCGTCATGGCGTTAAGATCGCTACGCTAGAAATGGAAGCCGAAGCCGACGAAGAAAACGGCTGGGAAAGGTTCGATCCAAATGACAACGACAGCGGGCGATCAGATCAACGGAGCGTTGAGACTGTTGGGCGTCCTCGCCGAAGGAGAAACGCCTTCAGCAGAGACATCGCAGGACGCGTTGACAGCGTTGAATCAGATGATCGACTCGTGGAATACTGAGCGGCTATCGGTATTTGCCACACAAGATCAGATATTTACGTGGCCGTCCGGTGTGCGTGAGCTGGACATTGGTCCAACCGGCGACATTATTCTGAATAATGCGCTCTTGTCGACGCAAGAATCGGTGCCGCTTACGACGCAAAGCTCGTTTGAGATCTTAGCAACTATTAAAGGCGGTCGCCCTATTCTGGTCGATGACGCCACATATTTCCGTGATCCGCAGACCAATGTGTCTTACGGTATCAAGCTGATTAATCAGCAGCAATACGATGGTATTGCGGTCAAGACCGTCACTAGCACTTATCCACAAGTCATGTGGGTAAATATGTCTTTTCCGAATATTACTATGACGGTGTATCCAGTCCCTCTTAGGGCGCTTGAATTTCACCTGATCTCAGTCACGCCGCTTGATACGGCGGCTACTTTGGCCACGCCGCTGTCTTTTCCGCCAGGGTATTTGCGCGCGTTCAGATATAATCTGGCCTGTGAAATGGCTCCTGAATTTGGCGTAGAGCCGTCCGCGCAAGTGCAACGCATTGCTATGTATAGCAAGCGAAATCTTAAGAGAATCAACAACCCGGATGATATTATGGCGCTGCCGTATAGCATTGTCGGGACACGTCAACGCTATAACATTTATGCGGGGAATTATTAATGTCTACCGTTAAGATCGCCGATCTTCCTGTCGCTACTAGCGTCGCTGACATAGCTGTTCTTCCTGTTGTTCAGGGCGACATCACTCAACAAGCAACTAGGACTACATTTCTTACCGGCATAACGCTGACAAATCCTAATATCGGGACGCCATCGGCCGGCACGCTGACTAATTGCACGGGATTGCCTATTGACGCTGGTACTTACGGCACGCTTCCGGCTAGTCGTGGCGGGACTGGGCTTACAGCTTTGGGGTCAAATGTAGCCACTTTTTTGGCTACACCTACTTCAGCTAATCTTGCCGCCGCGTTGACGGACGAAACCGGCAGCGGCGTGGTCGTCTTCTCTAGTTCGCCGTCTTTAACAACGCCGGTTCTAGGCGTCGCTACGGCTACTAGCATCAACAAAGTAGCTATAACTGCTCCAGCGACTTCGGCCACGCTTACGATTGCTAATGGCAAGACGCTCACAGCTAATAGCTCACTAACGCTGGCCGGTGTTGACGCTAAAACGCTCACTGTCAACAACTCTCTAACGCTGGCCGGCGTCGATGCCAAAACGCTCACTGTCAACAACTCGCTGACACTGGCTGGCACTGACGCGACCGTTATGACGTTTCCGACCACAAGCGCGACCATCGCGCGGACGGACGCGGCGCAGACATTTACCGGAGATCAGACTTATTTGGGATCGCAGATTGTCGCTGGGCTAAGATCTACTAGCGCCGCCGCGCCGACCATTGCTAGCGCAGCGACTATTGCCCCGACAACGCAGATTGTGTTTATTAGCGGCACGGCAGCTATTGATACGATCACGCCGCCGTCCCCCATATCCCTTGGCGGCGGACAAATTACGTTTATCCCCACGGGTATTTTTACAACGACTACCGCCGGCAACATTGCTTTGGCGTCTACGGCCGTTGTTAGCCGGGCGTTAGTGATGACCTATGATGTCACTACCACTAAATGGTATCCGAGCTATTAAATGAAAACACCGATCTTAGGCTCATCGTATGTTACCCGCAGCATTAACGCTGCGGATAATCGTATGGTGAATCTTTATCCTGAAATCGTGCCTGAAGGCGGCAAAGAGCCCGCATATCTTATGCGCGCGCCGGGGTTACGTTTTCTGGCTACGCTTGGGGCCGGCCCTGTTCGTGGGCTCTGGACTTATGGTGGATACGGTTTTGCGGTTTCTGGCGATAAACTTTACCGAATAGATTCATCTTGGAATGCGACCGTAAAAGGCACTGTTTCAGGATCTGGCCCTGTCAGCATGGTCGATAACGGCACTCAGCTATTTATCGCCTGTAATGGGCCTAGCTACATATATAATCTGACCACAGATGTGTTCGCACAAATCACCGATCCAGATTTTCCTGGGGCGGTTACTGTTGGGTATATCGATGGGTATTTTGTTTTTAATGAGCCCAATAGCCAACGGTTTTGGGTTACTTCGCTGCTTGACGGTCTTTCAGTCGACCCGCTAGACTTTGCTAGTGCTGAAGGTTCGCCTGACGGTCTCGTATCTCTAATCGTCGATCACCGCGAAGTCTGGCTCTTCGGCACTAACTCTGTCGAAGTCTGGTATGACGCCGGGCTTTTAGATTTTCCGCTTGCGCGTATTCAAGGCGCGTTTAACGAGATTGGTTGCGCGGCGGCATATTCTGTCGCCAAACTCGACAACGGGTTGTTTTGGCTGGGCGCAGACGCGCGGGGTAAAGGAATTATTTACCGGTCGCAGGGCTATACCGGGCAACGCATAAGCACGCACGCCGTTGAATGGCATATCCAACAATATTCTGACATTTCTGATGCTATTGGCTATACTTATCAACAGGATGGGCATTCATTTTATGTGCTGATTTTCCCTACCGCCAACACGACATGGGTTTATGACGTGGCGACAGGCGCTTGGCACGAGCGCGCTGGATGGGCGTATGATCAATTTACGCGCCATCGCAGCAATTGCCAGATGGCCTTTAATAATGAGATTGTTGTCGGCGATTATCAAAACGGCAATATTTACGCTTTTGATATGACCAAATACAGCGACAATGGAGATGTTCAAAAATGGCTTCGCCGTTGGCGCGCGCTTCCGACTGGCCAGAATGATCTAAAACGCACAACGCAGCATAGTCTACAACTTGATTGTGAAACAGGCGTTGGGCTAGACGGGTATGATTTTACGACAGTTATTGTCGATTTACTTGCTTCTGAATCGGGGCCGTTAATTACGACCGAATCAGGAAATAATCTATTGTTGAATTTCGCCGTTACTGAAGGCGCTAACCCACAAGTCATGCTTCGGTGGTCCGATGATGGCGGCCATACTTGGTCCAGCGAACATTGGAAATCTATGGGCAAAATCGGTCGATATGGGTTTAGAACAATCTGGCGGCGACTTGGGATGACCATGAAAATCCGTGACCGCGTATATGAGGTGTCAGGAACCGACCCGGTTAAGATTGCGGTTATGGGCGCTGAACTTCTTTTGAGCCCGACTAATGCCTAGCAGCCCCTTAAATATCACTCAGATCCCCGCGCTGCGCGTGCCAATTATTGATCCGCGGACCGGATTAATTTCGCGCGAATGGTATCTGTTTTTTTTCAGTTTATTTAATCTGACCGGAAGCGGCAGCAATGCAATCTCACTGGCCGACGTCCAAGTCGGGCAACCCGAATCGCAACTTGAAACACAACAAGTTCTTGTTGATGCAGCGTTTCAGGCTCTTGGCGTAACGCCTAGCGAATCTGGATGGGAAGCATCTCAAGGGTCTATTGAAAATGCGTTACAGGGTTTTGGCGTATCACCAACTGATTCTGAATGGATAGCGCAACAATTATCTGTCTTTAACGGACTTGACGCTCTTGCAATAGCGCCGGCTTATACTCCGCAAGTTCCTGACATGCGTTATGGCGTATTTTCGGACACAACCACGCAAACGGCGGCGGCGATCAATACGGCGTATGCGGTTACGTTTAACACGACCGATTTGTCTAACGGCGTCTACATAGGGACACCTACGTCACGGGTATATGTAGATAGACTTGGAATATATAATTTTCAGTTCTCAGCCCAGTTAGACCAAGCCGCCTCCGCCGCGCATGACGTTTACATTTGGGCGGATATTAACGGCACAACGCAGCCAAATACCGGCACCAAAGTTACTCTTGTCGGCAATAACGCAGCATCCGTTGCAGCATGGAATTTTGTGTTTCGTCTGAACGCAGGTGACTATTTTCGACTTATGTGGTCTACTAACAACACGGCCTGTCAGATAACAGCGGCTGCGGCTGCGGCACTTGTCCCTGCTATCCCGTCTGTTATTTTGACCGTGACCGATAACATAGGAATTACACGCTAATGGCTAATCTTGGCCCCGCTCCTAAGGCGCAATTTTTTACTGCTGAAGGCCAGCCGCTTGTCGGCGGTAAAGTTTACACTTATGCGGCAGGCACGACCACGCCATTGGCTACTTACACAAGCGCGTCAGGTGGCGCTAACACTAATCCGGTAATATTGGACGGTCGCGGCGAATGTAATCTTTGGTTTTCGCCGACTTCAACGTATAAAATTAAATTAACCGATAGCAACGACGTAGAGATCTATGCCGTCGATAACATTACTAGCACCGGATATGTTTCTGGCGGAACTATTGTTAGTAGCGCTATTGTTAACGGAACTATCTCTAACACGGCGATCACTGGCGGATCCATATCGGGCGCTACTATTGACAACACCATTATTGGGGGCACAACACCAACAACGGCTACGTTTACGACATTTTCTGGTGCTTGGGCGTCATTGCCGGCTGGAACGCGAATGCTGTTTGTTCAGACGGCTGCGCCTACTGGATGGACTAAATCAACGACTGACGACAATAAGGCGCTTCGAATTGTGTCTGGAACTGCTGGAACCGGCGGCTCTGTAGCGTTTACAACGGCGTTTAGTTCTCAATCTATTAGCGGCACAGTTGGCGATACCACGCTTACAATAAACCAGATTCCGGCGCATACGCATTCATATACCGCGGCTGGCGGCGTAACCGTTGTCAATGGTGGCACATCCTTTAGCGCGCTAATAAATGCTTCCGGGCTTACTACAGGTTCTCAGGGCGGCGGCCAACCACATACGCATAGCCTTACTGCTACAGCTCTTAATCTGGCTGTTCAGTATGTAGACGCCATCATAGCGGTAAAAAACTGATGGAGCTGAAGAACGGAAATTTTTGCCCGCTTATTAAAAAAGACTGTGTGCAGCTTAAATGCGCATGGTTTACGCTTTTGCGCGGCACAAACCCAAATACCGGCAAAGAAGTTGACGAATGGATGTGCGCCATCTCGGCCATGCCTATGCTCCAGATCGAGGTCGCCAAAGAGGCGCGCCAAGGCGCAGCGGCTACTGAATCATTCCGAAACGAAGTCGTTGCTTTTAATCAAGAACCTATCCGCCGCTTATCGTAAGGTGCGCCATGACCGTTACAGCAACAAATATTATCCCGTCTAAGACAGCCGAAAATGCGCAGACCACGCAATATACGTCGTCTGGCGTTACGACTATTATCGACAAGTTTACGGCGACTAATTATGGCGCTACGGCTGAAACGATCAGCGTTAATCTTGTCACTGTGACAGACGTAGCGGGCAATCAGAACTTGATCGTCAAGACTAAAACGCTTCAGCCTAGTGAATGCTATACGTTCCCTGAAATTGTCGGGCATGTTCTGTCTAGCGGTAGTTTTATCTCTACTATTGCGAGCGCCGCTACCAGCATTAATATCCGCGCCAGCGGCCGTGTGGTGACGTAATGGCGACGCGGATAGTTAAGAACCGTGATTTGGCGTTAAAAATAGGCTACGCCGCTACGGATTGGAACTATCCGATAACCTTTGACGAACACGTTGCGCGCGCAAAAGGATGGAATGTAGACATTATAGAGCGAGATGGCCAACCAATAGGCGCTATTTTTGAGCGCGACGGCGAGATCCACTGCTCTATTTTGCCTCAGTGGCGGCGCAAATGGCTGACAAAAGGGCTTTTGAGACAGATTGTTGACCGCCCAGGATTTCATACACGGGTGGACGATGGACACGACTATATGTATGGTATTCTGGCGCGACTTGGCATGAAAAGCCGCCCTGACGGCACGGTAGGAAGGATCTGACTATGGGGTGGGGTAAGGCCGCAGAGGCGCAAAATCAAGCCACGCAAATGTCAATGCTTATGCAGGCTCAACAGGCCGCACAGGCGCAGCAGGCGCTTGAACGTGGACAGCAGCAAGCGACCGCCGCTTATCAGCCTTATCAACAGTTCGGCACAGAGGCGACCAATCAGTTGGCGATTTTGATGGGCCTGCGCCCCGGCGCTGGCTCTGGCTCGCTTATGCAGCAGCCCACGGCGGCGCAGCTTGAAATGGACCCTGGCTATGCCTTCCGTGAACAGCAGGGAATGCAGGCTGTTAACCGTTCGGCGGCGGCTCAAGCGGGGCTTCAGTCCGGAGCGGCGCTTAAAGCAGCGCAACGGTTTGGCCAAGACCTTGCCAGCCAAGAATACGGCAACGCATACAATCGCTTTATGGCTAATCGCGCCAATCAAATCGGACTGCTCCAGGGCGGCCAACAGACTGGCTTTAACGCGGCGCAAGGGACCGGCAACGCGGCGCTTGGCACCGCTACAAACTTGGCGCAGAACTATCAGAATCTTGGCCAAGGTTTAGGTCAGGGCTACGCCAATATTGGCGCGGCTAACGCCAGCGCTTACATGGCCCCGACCAATCTTTTAGCGCAGGTGCTTGGCCAAGGCATTCAAGCGGCCGGTTATGCTTACGGACGGAGGCCGCAATAATGGCCGTTCAATATACACCTATTCCTGAATTGCAGGTTCCTAACGTCAATTTTCTTGGCGCTATGGCGCAAGGCGAAGCCGCACGGCTGGCAGAGTTACAGGCCGCTAAAACCGCGCAGGCTATGGAATTACAAGGACGCGCAGCGCAGCGTCAAGAAGAAGAATCGGCGCTGAATGCCAAAGTTAAGCTACAAGAGCTTAACGATAAGATCCGCGCGCATGCTGTCTCGCGCTTAAGCGCCGTGCCAGAAGGCGATCAGGAAGCCTATCTTAAGACGATTGGTGAATTTAAGGACATCTTTCCGGCCGAATACGAAGTGTTGTCTAAGCGCAAATGGGACGCGGACACGCGCCGCATGGTATTGTTAACGCCCGAACAGCAGTATAAACAAGAGACTAAAGACGTGCTGTTGCCGTCCGGTGAGACGCAAACTTACGGCTATAATCCCTATCTCGGCGGCGCTCCGGCTAAACCGATTGGCGGCCTTGTTGGCGCGGCGCAGTACGAGCCGGTTGAGGATAAGAATAAAAACATAATTGGCTACCGCGTTAAAGGAACTACACAGGTCATATCGCCGGAAGCGGCTGCGCCGGCATCAGATATGACAACGTCGCTTATTAAAGAACGCGAAGGCTACATTGAAAAGCCTAAGTATGACGTGAATGCTTATCGCGCCGGCTATGGCAGCGACACGGTTACCCGCGCGGATGGCTCGATTGAACGCATCAAGCCCGGCATGTCGGTCAGTCGTGAAGACGCGGAGCGCGATCTCCAGCGCCGTATTCAGACTGAGTTTGTGCCGAAAGCGGCGGCTAAAGTCGGCGAAGAAAACTGGTCGCGCCTGCCGGAAAACGTGCGGGCGTCGCTTACGTCTATCGCTTACAACTACGGCACAATCCCCAGCCGCATCGTTCCGGCTGTGCAGTCCGGCAATCCTGAAACGATTGCGCGCGCGATTGAAAGTCTCGCTGGCGACAACAAAGGCGTCAACGCTGGGCGTCGTATGCAGGAAGCAAATATTGCGCGTGGCACGGCGTTCCCCGGCACTCGCGCTGTCCCGGCCTTCGCCGCTATGGGCTCGCCTGAATTTATGGGCGGCCCGCAAATTCAGCCGCCGATCAACATGATGGCCCCTGCGCCTGCGCCGGTTAATGCTATGGCTGCACCAATAGCCGCGCCTGCGCCCATCCCTGCACCTGCGCCGTTGCCGCCGGTTCCATCTATGGAGATCAAGCCTAAGCGCACGTTTGCGATTGGCACTGAAAAAGCTGCGCAGCAAAAGGCGGCGTTGGAAACTCTTCAGGATCTAGAAATTGATCCGGCGACCGGCGATGACCGCGTGGCGAAACTGATCCGCAAATCCACAAGCGGCGGTCTTGAGACAGGATTGGCTAAGACGGCGGAATATCTGACCGGCGAAGCTACGCCGGGTATGGTAGCCATAGCTGATCTTAAAGGCATTATTAACGACGCCGTTCTGTCTAGGCTTGGCGGCAATCTGGGTGCGCAAATATCTGACGATGATGTTAAATTCATCGAAAAAGCTATGGGCGACATTGCCAATCCTGAGATTGGGTCAAACGCCCGATTGAGCGCGTGGAAAGAAGTTAAGCGCCGGTTGGCCAGATACGCGGATGTTGATCTGCCCGCGCCGCCCTCGCGCGGTAAAGCCGGTGAGATGAACGCACCTGCCGAAAAGCCGACAGAACGTAAACGCATCAAATTCATGGACTTGGGTGACTGATGGACGTTGAACTGCCGGACGGCACCGTTATTGAAGGCGTTCCTGAAGGAACGACTAAGGCTCAACTCATGGCCAAGCTGCGTAGCAGCGGGTATGACGTCAGTAAGCTTGCGCCACCTTCCGATGCAGGGAAATTTCGATTTGCGTCGCCGGAGACGGAACAAACCGGCGTCGAATTTATCGGCGGGTTGGCTAAAGCCGCTGAAGATTATTTTGCTAAACGTCCGATGCCCGAATATGTCGAACGCGTCGCCGGGAATATTCCGCAAGACGTTATGGCCATTTCGCAGGGATTCACGCCCGAGGCGTTGGCGGCTACAGGGCAAGCGTTACGTGAACGCCCGGTCGAAACACTGTCAACTGTTGGCAGCGAAATGCTTCGCGGCGCAGGTAGGTTTGTTCGTGACCCGGCAGGCACTTTTGCCGAAGCGCCCATATCTACGCTGATGGGGCTTCAGGGCGCGCAGCTTCTTCGCGCGCCTAGCCGTTTTGCCGTCAATACTCTGGCCGAAGTTGCTGCGCCGCCAGTGCGCCGCGCGTTGTCGCCAGCCAATCGCATGATTTCTGACGTGTTTGGCGCGCCTGAAATCCAGCCTGCGCTTCAGGCTGCGCCCCCTGGCACGTCGGTTTCGCAGGCTCTGGCGGATCTTAACGCGCCGCGCGCTCAAGCCGTCGCCAGACAGGCGGCGGAGATTGTGCCGGAGGCGACCTACGGAGCGCGTCAGGCACAGGAAGCCTCGCGTGCGCAGCGCATGGCGCAGGTGGCCGGCACGCCGGAAGAATTGGCAGTTCTTGAAGAAGCGCGGTCGGCAGAAGCGGCAGCTAACTATGGCCGCGCTTTCGCGCAAATAATGCCGGAGACACCAGAGCTTACGTCTTTAATGGGTAAGCCATCTATTAAACGCGCGTTTAGCCGTGCGGCGCAGATTGCCAGCGAACGGGGGCGTCCGTTTAAGATCGGCGAAACAACCCCCGAAACCGTCACGCCATCTACAATATTGGATGAATTTGGCCGTCCAGTCCAAAAAGTAACGCCGGCTCAGACCGCTGAATTTCCAGTGGAAAGCCTTCATTATGTGAAGATGGCGTTGGATGATATGATTCGCGATCCAGAAACTTTTGGTATCGGCGCAACCGAAGTTTCCGCTATTAGAAACACACGGCGCAAGTTCATTTCACAGCTTGAAAAGAACGAAGCCTACGCAACGGCGCGTCAAAACTACGCCGAACAAAGCGCGCCAATCAACCGTATGCAAGTGGCCCAGCAACTCCAGAAAGCGCTTATTGCGCCGTTGACCGGCGAAGCTACGCGGGCTGGCGTATTCGCAACGGCGGCCGAAGAAGCGCCGCGCACCATACGAAAAGCCACGGGCCAGCAATTCTTCAATAAACTTGAAGATGTGCTTGATTCCGAAGATATGCAGGTTGTCAACGACATCCGTGATGAGTTCCGCCGTACCAAACTGGCTGACGAACAGGCTAAACTTGGCCGCGCCGCCGCGCCAGAGGTTGACGAATTGGCGTCCGCCAAGATTGCATCGGCTATGAATATTCCGTTCCTTAACCGGGCGTGGACGATTGCCAACACGATTGTTAAACGGTCGCTTGGTAAGATTGACGAAAAGCTCGCGACTGAGATCGGCATGATGATGCAAGATCCGGCCGAACTTAGCAAAGCCATAACTAAAGCTAAAGAGTATGAGGCCAAGACGGCCGGCATAGTCGAAAAAGCAAGAGCCCGTCGCCAAGGTGTTGTCAAAGCCGCGCCGCGTCAGGCCATAGCTGGATCGGTCAGCTTTCAGAATGTCATGGCCCCCGAAAACCGCAACGCGATGGCGAGATGATTATGGTCGAGTATCAAGTTCTCTTTGACGTGGCCATCGGCGTGATCGGTGTGTTGGGTGGCTGGACGCTCAACACGGTCTGGGCGGCTGTAAAGGGTCTTCAGGAAGCCGATAAGGAGTTGGCCGAAAAGGTCGGGCAGATTGAGGTGCTAGTCGCCGGGCGCTATGTGACCCGCGACGAGTTTAATCAGGTGCTGAATCAAGTTTTTGAAAGACTAGACCGCATCCGTGACTTGGTGAGCCGCCAATGAAAGAGAACTACGACGCCTGCCTGAAGCAGACGCTGCGCTATGAAGGCGGCAAGGTCGACAACCCAAAAGATCCTGGCGGCCGGACTGCTTACGGTGTCACGCAAAATACCTACAACGCGTGGAGAGCCAAGCACGGGCTTAGCCAGAAAGATGTGTTTCAGATTGCAGACTCAGAAGTCGCGGCGATCTATCGGCAGGAATACTGGGACAAGATCCGTGGCGACGATTTGCCGGACGGGCTGGACTTTGCTGTGTTCGATTTCGCCGTCAACAGCGGCGTCAGCCGCGCGTCTAAATACCTTCAGTCTATGGTCGGCGTCACGCAGGACGGCCAGATTGGCCCGAAGACAATCGCCGCCGCCAAAGCCTATCTTGGCGTCAGATTGACAGACATGCGACTGGGCTTCTTAAAAGGACTACCGACATGGGCTACTTTTGGGCGTGGCTGGGCCAATCGGATAAACGACGTTTATGCTGTTGTGCGGGACTTATGCTCGCGCTGACAGGCTGCGCTGATCTGAAGTATTACGAGTGCGTCGCGCGCGACCGCACGTCAAACCCGTGCAATTAGGTAGTGGCCATGTCCGCGGATCAAAGCCTGTTAAGCGCCTATAGATCAAACCCATTAGTAACGGGTTTATTCATCCTAAATATATTGTCTATATTAGGGGCCGGTTATTTCTTAAATGAAAGCGACCGTCGAAATATAGACTATCTCCGCGAGAGAGATAAAGACGTTCAGAAATTCAGAACGACTGTTTTAGAAGTAGTTAGCCATTGTGTTGTCCCAAAGGAGAGGTAAATGATTACGAATTGGATGACCACGATCCCCGGAATCCTGACGCTGCTGTCCGTGTTGTTTCATGCTTGGCAGACGAAAGACGTGAACTGGACGGATCTTCAGAACGCGCTTGTTGCGCTCGGCCTCGTCGCGGCTAAAGATTGGAACGTGACGGGCGGCTCGCGCGGTGAAGGTTGAAAGGGTCAGGTTGCGGAACCTAAGACCGTGGAAGAAACTGCTGCTGATCTTGATAGCGGTAAGTTCTGAAGGCTGCGCCAGCGGGAGCACTTGTCCCCCGCTGGTCGACTATTCAGCCGAACTCCAAACCAAAGCGGCTAAAGAATTACGCGCTCTCCCCAACGACAGCGCTGTCGCTCGGCTTGTCGTCGATTACGGTCAGCTTCGTCGAACGTGCCGGCTTTAAGTTATGGCGCGTTTTATACTGGACCTGTTGGCGTGACGCCGCGTAATCGTCCGCAAACGTCGCCGCAAACAGTTCATAGTTTACCGCGTCGACATGGCTATCCTGGTGCGCCGGTGAGTTGAACGCGCGGGCGTTCTTGACGCAAGCAAGGATGATGGCGATCTCGTAGGGGTGAAAATCACGCCCAATTCGCAGCGTCGCCAGATCCGCCGCAAGCTGGAAATTGTTCTCAATACCGCCGTATCCCTGACCGCGCTGGTCAATAATCTTTGCAGCTTCATACAGTAGTTCTTGCGGGTTCATTTATCATCTCCATGATGGCCGCCCTCTCTCTTAACATGCGCAGCACAGTGTAACGTTGATGCAGGCGCACAAGGATAGTCGAGCGCCGGGCGTGACGCTGTTCTTCCTCCAGTAGGTCTAAGACCTCCTGTTCTGTCAGATCGGCCAGCCGATCATTAAGTTCTTTCCATGTTAGACAGCTCGGCAAGGGCCAACTCCGCTAAAGATTTCTTGTCGTGTAACGCATCCCATATGCGCTCGTCAATAGTTTTATTACACATGACGACATAACACCAGACCTCTCGCGTCTGGCCGCTGCGATGCAGCCGGCCCACGGTTTGTTCGAATAGCTCCAGCGACCACGGCAACGATAGAAACACGATCTTGTTGCCGCCAAACTGGAGGTTTAGCCCGTGGCCGGCGCTTTTGGGATGGATCGCCAAAAGTTCAACCTTGCCGGCGTTCCAGCGCTCGATGGCGTCGGGCGCATCTATTGTAGTAACATTAAATGATCTTTGAAGCTCGGCTAGTTCTTCTTTGTAATTGTAGACGACGATGGTGTTGTCTCGCTGGTTTTCGTCGAGGATGTCTCGGAGAGATTCAAACTTTTGGCGTCCAAACCACTGAGCAATGCCTTGGCTATCATAAGCGAAGCCGGAGGTAAGCTGCTGAAGTTTGTTTGTGACAGCAGCCGCTGTTGGAGCCGTGATCTCTTCATGCACATATTCCTTCTTCATGTTCTCGTATGGCGTGCGGTCGTCAAGATCGCAGCGCATTTCAACGACGTGTAACGGCGGCAGTTTATCCTTATACTCGCCAGGCTCTAGCACGTATGTCGCCGGCTTGATCGTCTCCATGACTTTGGGCAGTGCTTGCGGTAGCGGCTCCCACTGGCCATAGTCGCGGTTGACGCAGTAAAAATATTGTTGAAGAAACGCACCTTTGCTGCGGCCTAGCAGCGTCTGGTCAATGACCTTGCACTGGCCGAACACGTCTTCTAGGCCGTTTGATGTAAACGATCCCGTCAGACCCCAGCGGATCTTAAATTGATCAAGTATCTTAAGCAGGAATTTAAATCGTTTACCGGAAGGATTTTTGAGACGTGTCAGCTCGTCGAATACAATGCCATCAAAGTCTTTCGGATCTATTGACGGGATGTTGTCATAGTTGGTGACGACTATATTCACGTCAGCAGCGAACGCTTTTTTGCGCTGCGCTGGCGTGCCAACAGCGACAGCCATTCTCATGTGTTCGGCCCACTTCGGCCGCTCAACAGGCCACACGTCAGTGCAAACGCGCTTCGGCGCTAACACAAGCCAGCGGTCGCAATAACCTTTAGCCGTCATGTCCGCCATCGCCGTCAATGTAATCGCTGTCTTGCCCGCGCCTACTGGCGCAAGTATCATGGCTCGGTCATGGGCGAAGAGGAAGTCGGCGGCGTCGTGTTGATACGGTCGTAAGTCCATCGGTCAACCTGTTCACGGCTCCAAAGACACGCATAATTTTGGTTAAGCCTGTGCATATCTTCGGCAAATATTTTTTGCAGCGCGGATAGTTTGCCGCCATCTTTTTTTAGCTCTACAAACCACGTTTCACCGTTTGGTAGACAAACGATCCGGTCGCTTACGCCGCGATTTGATAGAGAATTGAACTTGTATGCTATGCCGTTAAGCGATTGAACTGACTTAACAAAATAGCGCTCAATGTCTTTTTCTAGATCTTGCATAAAAAACTATTGACACACTCGTAAAGAAAAGTCTAGTGTCGAAACATTGAAAGGTAAGGTAATGGCGCACAGCAATATCGTCGGCGGTTCGACCGCTAAACGTCTCATCAAATGCCCCGGTTCGCGGGCGCTGGTCAACACAGTCCCTGAAAAGCCCACAAGCAAATACGCTGAAGAAGGCTCGCGTCTGCATGACGCGATGCACATGATCTTGTCGCATGGCGGCAGTGTCGAAGATTATCCTGACAATGAGAAGTTAATCCTTGCACTTGACGCGCTGAACGAGATCGACCCTAATGCGGAGCTTGAGTTTGTCACGGAGGTGAACGTCCATTTCAATGACTTTCTTGCCGGAGTTTACGGTTCTTGCGATCTCGCTGGCCGTATACGCAATCGTGCGATAATCCTCGACTGGAAGTTTGGGGATGGCGTTGCGGTAGACGCCGAAGAAAATGAACAGCTCATGTTCTACACGGCCGCAGGGATGCGGACGGAAGCGCTGCGCTGGGTTTTTGAAGGTGTTGACGAGATCGAACTCGTCATCGTGCAGCCGCCTTACGTTAAGCGCTGGGTGACGACGCCCGGTCGCATCAAGGCGTTTGAGCGCACGCTGTATGATGCCGTGCAGGCGTCATTCAAACCTAACGCGCCGTTCGCTGCTGGCGATCATTGTCGTTGGTGCGCCGCCAAGCCTGTCTGCCCGTTGCTTACAGGTCAGCTTGAGCGCGCTGTTGCGACTAAAGTTAAAGCTATTGATGTGGAGAAAGTCGGCAATGCTCTGGCGTTTGCGATCCTTGCGGAAGAATGGGCTAAAAGCGTCCGTGAACTGGCCCAGACGATGTTGGAAAACAACGCGCCAGTGCCGGGATGGAAGCTCGTCCCCAAGCGCGCCACTCGTCAATGGGTTAATGATGAAGGAGCGCGTGAAGCTCTTGAGCAAATGGGGCTTGATTCCGAAGAATTGATTGTGACCGAACTGAAATCGCCGGCGCAAGTGGAGAAGGTGCTTAAAAAACACAAGCTCGAACTGCCGAAGGATCTCGTCGTCGCAGTCTCAACAGGTCATACAATCGCACCGGAGTCAGATCCGCGTCCGGCTGTCTTGACGATAGGCAAGGACATTCGTTCTGCCTTCTCTAAACTTGAGGTAAAGTAATGTCTAATATTGTGAAGTTCGGCAACGCCAATCTCCCCACCGCTGCGTCTCTTGCTGAGTCGCTGCGTAAGCTCGACACCGAAGCTGCTGTCGGTTCTGCCATCCTGAAAATGGATAAGACCGGCCATTGGGTTTACGGTGCGGATCAGACTGAGATCGACAAAGATGGACGCTGGGCGGTCAATCCGTTCTCGTTCGTTCACGGTTTCATTGCGTGGGGCGAAGGCGAGGTGCTTGGCGAGAAGATGGTGTCCATTACGGAGCCGCTTCCCGAACTGGATGTGCCCCCGCCTGGCGCTAAGCGTGGATGGGAGCCGCAGGTTGGCATGAGCGTCAAGTGCTTAGATGGTGAGGATGCTGGCGTTGAAGCGCGCTACACAGTCACATCTGTTGGTGGTAAGCGCTCTATGCATCAGCTCGCCATGAAGGTTGCCGATCAGGTCGAGAAGAATCAGGACGCGCCAGTGGCCGTCGTGAAACTCGGCTCGGAATATTATCAGCACAAGTCCTACGGTCGCGTCTACACTCCGGTGTTTGACGTGATCGAATGGATTTCGCTCGATGGCGCGCCGGCCGAATCGGTCGATGGCTCCGCTGGTGACACTGGCCGCCGTCGTCGCGGCTGATAATAGGGAGGGCGGCGTAGGGGAACTGCGCCGCCCTTTTTTTCATGGGGCCAAACATGAGCTATCTTTTCCCTTACGCTGGCGATGATCGTCGTCGCGCTAAACTAAAGCCTAAAAAGCCTGCGCCGCTTCAGCATCCCAGACGCGTGCTGCCGCAGGCTCCGGTGCCGGAGCATGTGATTAGTTTTCAAGGTGTGGCGAATATGCCGCTTCCGTTACGTCAGATCATGCTTGAGGTGTGCAAAGAGCATAACGTCGTGCCGATAGATATTGTCGGCACGGACAGCCGTAAGCATGTCGTGCAGGCGCGACGGGTGTATTGCATACGCGCTAAAGAGGAAACGAATTGCAGCTATAGCAAGATCGCACGGTCAATAAATAAAGACCATACGACCGTGATCTATTTCGTAAAACAGGGGTTGGCGGGCTGTTCATTAGAGCCGATGAAGGTGACGCATGTCCCCACGCCGCGCAAGCTGAAAGGCCCCGTCGTCGATCTGACTGCGTTAGAGCAACAGTATTTTGACCTCTCGCAGGAAGGGCTCACGGATAAAGAGATCGCGCAGCGTATGGATAAATCATACGAAGCTGTGCGCCATTACCCCAAACGCATCAAGAGGAAAATGGCGCTGGCTCTTACATTGAAGGAGAAAGATGATGGGCTTTTATCAGGCGCAGAAAATTGAGAAGCTGGAAGCCGATAAAGAGTTGGCGGCGAACTACAGAGACGCTTTTGAGATGCTGGCTAACCAAGCGCGGACGATTGAGAAAAAGCATGAACGCATCGCGGAACTTGAAGCAGCGCTGAAACCGTTTGCTGAATTAGACGCACATTGGGCTGGCGACAAAATGCCTCTTCAGCCTAAGTCGGTCATGCTCAACCCATTGCCGATTCTCTACGCAATAAAGGCTTTAAAAAATGATTGAAGATCTGTCACTATATCTTTTCTTTTACGGCTTCGGCCTAGCATCGGGAGTGTTTGTATCATGGTTAGAATCATATGCTGCGTCGCGCTCATATCGTCATCAGCAGCCGCCCAAGAAATCAGTGTCTGGGGCGGATCAAACGGCCCGGTCGCGACTGAACTGAGCTATCCTAACGAGAACTTCTACTACACGCCCTACGGCCAGATCAGCGCGCCAAAGGTGGGTGACATGACTGTATACAACGGCCCTAATGGAGAGTATCTTGGCTACCGCTTAGAAGGAGGAAACAATGGCGAATGAGATTTGGCGCGATGTCGTCGGGTTTGAAGACGCCTATCAAGTCAGCAATATGGGCCGCGTCAAATCCAAGTCGCGGCTAGTTGCTATGTCAGCATCACATAAGTCGGTCGCTTATTTGAGCCGTCGTGAAGGGCGTTTGTTAAAACCGGGCAGAGCAAGCACCGGATATTTTACGGTTGCACTTGGGCGTGGTAATTCTAGAACATTGCACAGTTTAGTGGCCGAAGCCTTTATTGGCCCGTGTCCTATTGGCTATGAGGTTTTGCATATAGATGGCACACGAACAAATAATCGCGTCGATAATTTACGATACGGAACGCGGCACGAAAATATAATGGACGCCGTTAAACACGGAAGTTGGATGACTAAAGAACGTCATCAGGCGCTCGTCAAAGGTCGTCAAACACGATGGGGCGACCGATGATATTTTGGTGCGATTTTGAAACCAAGAGTGAATGCGATCTGAAGACGACGGGCGTATATAACTATGCACGACACCCATCCACGCAAGTTATCTGTATGTCCTACGCTTATGACGACGGCCTTGTGCAGACATGGCGGCCGGGCGAATCTATGCCGCCAATCAAAAGCCAGATCCGCGCTCATAACGCGGCGTTTGAGCGGCTTATCTTTTGGCATGTCCTAAAGATGGAGATTCCACTTGAGCAATTTTATTGCACTGCTGCGCAGGCTCGGGCGAACTGCGCGCCTGGTAGTCTCGAGGATGTTGGCAGATTCGCCGGCACGGATATGCGTAAGGATCATCGCGGGGCTGCTTTGGTGCGGGCTTGTTGTATTCCTCCTTTTAGAGATGATCTCGTACCCGAACTGATCGAATACTGCGAACAAGACGTGCGCACCATGCGCGCCGCCAGCAAAGCCATGCGGGAGTTGACGCCAGAAGAACTGGAGGACTATCATGTTAACGAGCGCATCAATGATCGTGGCGTTCTTGTCGATCAGCGTCTATGCCGCGCGGCGGTCAAATATGCGGCTGACGAACTTCAAGAGATCGAAGCTACGGTTAAGACCATCACGAACGGTGAGATCACGACTGTCAGAAGCCCTCGAATGCGAGAATGGGTCTTTGAACGTGTTGGATCAGAAGCGCGTAAACTTATGGAACGTGCCGATAAAGTCTCAATCGACAAGTCAGTTCGGGCCAACTTACTGGCCATAGACGATCCCGAAGAGGTGCCTCCCGATGTCAGAGAAGTCATACAATGCGCCGATGACCTATGGGCGTCTTCTGTTGCTAAGTTTAATCGCCTTGATAACCTTGCTTGTGCTGATAGTCGTGTTCGAGGCGCTTTTGTCTTTGCCGGCGGATCAGCGACAGGACGCGCTTCCTCGTATGGCGCACAAGTCCACAACTTCACACGTAAGTGCGCCGATGACCCCGAAGCCGTGCGACATTCAATGGTTCGAGGTCATGCCATTGTGCCTAAATACGGACACCGTGTCACGGACGTATTGCGCGGTATGCTACGGCCAGCCCTGATACCTGAAAAAGGTAAGCAGTTCGTCGTCGCTGACTGGAGCGCCATCGAAGGTCGGGTCAACCCGTGGCTGTCCGGCAGAGGTGAGGATAAGTTACAGGCGTTCCGTGACAGGCTTGACCCTTACATTGTCAACGCGGCGGCTACGTTTCACGTCAAATATGAACAGGTCGATAAGTCGCAGCGTCAGGTCGGTAAAGTTCAGGAGCTGGCGTGCGGATTCGGCGGCGGTGTCGGAGCGTTCGCTGCAATGGGCCGCGTCTATGGTTTGCATTTGCCTGAGCCTGAAGCGAAACGCATGGTCGACGCTTGGCGTCAGGCTAACCCGTGGTCTGTGCCGTTCTGGTCTGATCTTGAGGTTGCTTACATTCGTGCACTGCGCAATCCAGGTAAGATATTCGAAGCTGGTAAAATAAAATACTTGGCCGACAAACAACACCTTTGGTATGCTCTGCCTTCTGGCCGGGTGCTTTGTTACCCGAACGCCCGGTTCGAAGAAGATGGTTCGATCACCTATTCAAAGGCGTCTTGGAAGCCTGCGGCGGATGCTAAAGAGTGGCCTCGGGGTCGGCTCTGGAGAGGGCTGGCTTGCGAGAACGTCACACAAGCGACCGCCCATGATCTTTTACGTGAGGCTTTGCGGCGTCTTGACAATGTTGTCCTTACGGTTCACGATGAGATTGTGCTGGAGGTTGATTCGGATAAAGCTGAAGACGCCAAACAACATCTGATCAACGTCATGTGCACGCCACCCGTATGGGCGGAAGGACTGCCGCTTGACGTTGAAGCCACAATAATGAGCCGTTACGGGAAGGGATGACATGACTTGGGAACCTATACCGGGCTGGCCTAGATACGACATTAATCTATACGGCGTTGTGAAGTCGGCAAACATGCACGTCCGCGCTAAGAACGGTGGTCTGGCTATTCGAAAAGGACGTATTCTGCGTCAAATCATTAAAGCCAATGGCTATGCGTATGTAACGCTAACTACGGCCAGCAAACGCGCGCAGTTAACCGTCCACAGTCTTGTGGCGCGGACTTTCATTGGCCCTCGTCCAGTTGGCATGAATGTTTTACACTCAGACGGTGATAAGACCAATAACTATTGGAAAAATCTGCGCTACGCTACACAAGCCGAAAATCATGCCGATACGTTAATTCATGGCCGTCGCCCGCGGGGGGCTAAGCATCCGGCGGCGGCGTTGAACGAACAAGACATAAAAAAGATTCGGGCGAGCAATAAAAAGGGCGTTGAGTTAGCTGCGCAATATGGCGTAACCGCTGCGCATATTTCTTCTATCCGGTCGCGTCGCGTCTGGAAGCACATATAAACAGGTGGAAAATGAATCTTTTTGATTATTTTACGGCGTTAGCCGAAAAGGGCGAGACAGCGCTCATCGTCAAACAGATCGACACCGGCAAGCTGCACAAAGACGGTTCCCCAAAATACACTTGGCCGGCTTACTTGCCGACGCACAAGCGCAAGGAAGGCGAGAGTTGGTTTCTTAACACTGGCTCGTTTATCTGTGATCGGCTTGATCTTAAGCGCCCATCCGCCAGCGTCGCCAACTGCACGCATGTCTTGTTTATGATGTTGGATGACATCGGCACCAAATCAAAGATCCCGCCGCTTCAGCCCACCGCTATCGTCGAGACAAGCCCCGGCAACTATCAATACTGGTATGCTTACTCAGATCAACCGACCGTGGAGGAACACTGTGCTGCTCTTACAGCTATTGCTGCGGCTGGCTATACCGACCCTGGTGCTACTAACGCCGTGCGTAACTGTCGCCTGCCAGGCTCGGTTAACGTCAAGCCGGGGCGCGATGCGTTCGTTTGCCGTCAAGTAGAATTTAACAAGGTTGAATACACGCTCGCGGAGATTTGTAATGTGCTCGGTGTGACACCGGCTGAGATGGGGACTGCAAGAGCGATTACGTTTCGCGTAAAGGACACTGGCAACGACACGGTGTTAGCTTGGTTGAACGATCAGGGGCTTGTTACGTCTGGCGTAAACGGCGAAGGATGGTGCGGCGTCGTCTGCCCGAATCACGAAGGTCACACCGATGGACAGATTGAAGCGCGATATAAGCCGCAGGATCGTTCGTTCTGTTGTTATCACGCTCATTGCGACGGTCTTGATAGCAAGTTCTTTTGCGATTGGGTATCGGAACAGGGTGGCCCTCGCACTCTCCCCGGCTTGCGAGACGATCTCATTGCCGATCTTACCAGTAAGCTCAAGACTTTGACCCCGACCGAAGAGTATAAAGACGAAGGGGCGGCGCGGATCGCTGACGTTGAGCGCAAGCAGGCTGGCCGTGAAGATCGCGCCGGTTGGCATGAACGTTTCGCCTATATCGTCGATGACGACGCTTACTTTGATAAAAAGACATGCAGCGAGATCAGCCGCAAAGCGTTTAATGCTGTGTTTCGGCACATTGAATGCAAATCAACAGGCGAAAAACCGCGCCGTATTGAAGCGTCGATCTGGTATGACGAAAACCGCGAAGCGATGGGCGGTTACGCGCTCAAAGGTCTGACCTACGCCGCTGGCGAAGACTGGATGGTTCATAAGGACGGGCTGGTCTATGGCAACGTCTGGCGCGACGCCAGGCCGGAGGTCACAAGCGCTGGCGATCCTACGCCGTGGCTGGATCATTGCCGGCGGCTTGTGCCGGACGCTGCGGAGCTGGAGCATATCTGGAATGTGATGGCGTTCAAACTTCAGCACGCCAACATTAAGATCAACCACGCTATCCTGCACGGCGGCAAGGGCGGCTGCGGTAAGGACACGATGTGGGCTCCTTTCATCTGGTCGGTCTGCGGGCCGCACGAGAAGAACAAGGGGCTGATCGACAACGAGAGCCTGTCAAGTCAGTGGGGTTATCAGCTTGAGGCTGAGATCGTCGTGTTGAACGAGCTGAAAGAACCGGAAGCAAAAGATCGTCGGGCGCTGGCGAACAGACTGAAGCCAATCATTGCTGCGCCACCGGAGATGCTGACAATCAATCGTAAGGGATTGCATCCTTACAAGATGGTCAATCGTCTGTTCATGCTGGCGTTCACCAATGAGGACATGCCGATTACGTTAGACAGCGATGACCGGCGCTGGTTCTGCGTCTGGTCTGAGTCGGCCAAGATGACGCCGGAGGAAGCCAAGCGGATCTGGGGCTGGTATAACGCCGGCGGGTTTGAAGCCGTGGCCGGCTGGCTGCGGGCGCGGGATGTGTCGCGGTTCAGCCCCCAGGGCATACCGCCCATGACCGACTACAAGCAGAAGCTGATCTATGTCGGCATGAGCAATGCGGAAGGCTATGTCTATCACGAGATCGAAGCCGGCCATGCGCCGTTCAACGTCGACGTTATCGCCGGCCCTTGGCACAAAATAATTAAGGAAATGAACGATGCGCACACTAATAACAGCTCGTTCAAAGTTGTGCAGCCGGCGCTATTTCACGCACTGAAAGAAGCCGGGTGGATCGACAAGGGGCTGTGCTATTCGGCGGATTATCGGACCAAGAAACATTGCTTTGTTCGCCCGGCCCTGAAAGACTGGTCGCGGTCGGACGTGCGGCGCGAGCTGGCGCGGATCACGGGTGAAGGAAGGGACACGGATAATGTTGTCTCACTTAAGAATTGATATCCTGAACGTCTTGGCGAATTTGACCGACCAGCTTGATCTTTACCTTGACTGGGCGGCGACGCCGGGGGATGATGAGTGCCCCCCGGAGATCGTCGAGGGGCTATGCCACGCCCATGAGACGGCCCGCGAGTTGCTGGAGGGCCTGGGCTATGGTCAGTCTCGTTCGTGATTGGTTGGTTGCTGCCGGTGCATTGCTGCTAGAATACGCACTCGGCGGCTTTCGTCCTGAACTTCGTCTAGCGCCCATTCGAGCGCGTTCCGTAGACGGGTGCTTTCGTCGACAGCCGCCGCAATAGTCCATTGGGCGCGCTGGCGAGCCTCCTGATAGCCCTTTAGATACGCTTCAGAGACTTCCTGCTGTAGCGCCTTCAGGCGCTGCTCGAACTCCGCTTCGGTCATGGCAGCACCTAAAAAGAAGCCGGCTTGCGCCGGCCTAGTCACCATTGGGAGGAAACGACACAATCGTGTCAAGATCTTTTTAGCAGACACCTTGCCCCATGTAAAGCAGATCAAACCGTCTGACGATTTCCTGTTCGGTCATTACAGGATGCTCCTCTGCCCTTGGGTCGAGGCGCTTGTATAGCTGCCACAGGGAGCGGTTCACCTGATAGCAGGGTAGGTCTACCGGACAGTCCGGCACTATGGCCCCATAGGCTTCTAATTGCTCTTCGAACGTCATTATTTCAATCCTAGCAAGAGTTCGATTAGGATGACCAAGACTAACACAAAAATATTATCGTTCTTCATAGCGTTTCACCCCGTGCATTATGGTCGTGTGGTCGCGCCCGCCTAGCACTTGGCCGATTAGTTGCAGCGGCGCGTTCAGCTCATGCCGTGCGCGCCACATCACCTCAAACCGGGGCCAGATGACCCCTTTGCGCCGGTTGTGGCCGGTTAGGGCCTTGGTTGATAGGTTATGATTCCGGGCTGTTTCCTTTATCAGCTCCCGAATCTCCTCGATCATCTCTTGCTTTTGCATGTTTTAGACTCTTGAACATGAAGTTGAGGGCGTGCGCCGCCGTGACAACAGACCGTTCGTCAGCGTAGGGCGCGTTTATTTTCATTATAAGGGAGCCGTCGCGCCGATGCAGCGACAGCCCCTCCCCGGTGCGCCAGCGGGTTGTGACCCCGCCGGGTTCCGTGTCAAGGTCAAGCCGGAGCATGACCGCGCTTCTCCAGCTCGTTCTGAATAATCTTGGCGCGATAATCGTCCTGTTCTGTCTCTAGCAGGATGTTAAGCGCTTCGTCTGATAGCCAGTGTAAGAGTTGCGAAAACTCGTAATAATCCTTCATACGGCTCATTATAGGCCCCCCAGTAGATATGTTACGAATAGGACGAGCGCGGGTATTGCCAGCGCTGCCCCTAGTGCGGTGGCGATTAGGTCAATCTTCGTAATCATACGCCTTGCATCCTTCATAATGGTTAGCGCAGGTATCAACGGCATAGTCTGTGCGTTCCAAGATTACCGATATAGGATGCCACAGGGGATGATCGTCCGTTATCACCTGCGAATCATCCTTTGTTGAATCGCCGTATATCGTCAGAGATTCCAGCGTCGGGTAGGTAACCCCGCCCCTATAGCCGACATCGGGGTCGTCTGGCTCATATTCATAAGACAGCGTCGCCATGCCGTAGACATAGACAGACAACGCCGGCCAAGGTTTAAATTCGTCCAGCTCGAATTCTATTTGATAGGTCATTAGAGTCCGCTCCAAACATTCGTCCAGTAATCTTCGGCTGCGTTGTCGTGCGCGTCTTGTAGGGTCTTAAACGCGAAGTCCAAGACGGGTGACCGCTCCACGGTGGAGAGGTGATCTAATAGCGCCTCGAGCGCTTGAATCTCTATCTCTATCTCTAACATTGTTATCCCCTCGAATAGTGGACAGGGCGCTCATATCGCCCGTTTTCGTCGCGGTATATTGAAACCCAATGACCCCAGCGCGTGCCGTCATCCCAGTGATATTGGCGTGTTTCGCCGCGCGCTATTGGCGGCCATGTGCATTGCCAAGAGTCGACTAGGCTTTCGGCTTCTAGCGCCGCATTTAAGGTTGGAAAATAGTTAGAACGGCATGTCATATTGTTCTCCCATAGATTGCAGCATTTCAAGCCGCGCGATTGCCGCGCGGATTGTTGTTGTGTCGTCGCCGTTCCAGTCAGCGTCGACTAGCAGGGCGCGCAGCAAGCGCAGCAAGCGCCAGATAGGTTGCGGTTCAATAGGGGTCATGGCGCCTGGCGTACCAGTTGGGTAGGTCGCGCTTCGCGCGTTTTAATATCGCCTTATCCCATGTCGGTTTTCGTGGCGCGCCAGCGCGGGCGATTAAACGCGCGCCGGTTGTACGCCATGCGGCAAGATGACAAGCCTGCGCCACGCCGGGCGCGCGCCATAGCGCCGTTAATTGTTCTTTATCCATTACCACGCCCCCAAGAGTTCAAGATTGTAACGGTCGCGGTCTAAGCCTTCCGGCCGCATTCCGGCCGCTTTCAAGTCGTCGAATAGTTTCTCCACTTCGTTATAGATTGCGCGCTCTTCGGGCGGCATAAACAGCAAGGCGCCGATCGAGAGCTTGTAAGGATTGCAGACCGATTGCGCGCCGTACCATGCCGCGCGCGCCATAGGGTCGCGTGGTGCGTTCTTTAATAACCGGCCCTTGTGCGGGCCGTTCTTATAACAGGCTTTATACAGCGCTTGGCCGGCTTTATCTGATATTACCATTGCTTTTTTCCCCTTTAGAATTGCACGACGTGACCACACGGCCCAGCCAATAGGCGAGCCGTCAATACCGCTTGTTTTTTCGTTTTAAATTGCGCGATTTCATGCGGCTTGTCGTCAATTATGCGAGCGATACGCCACAAGCCGCGCGTTTTATAAATTGAATAGGTCATTTTAAGCGGCCTTTCCTACTCTAAAACCGTGTAGGTTAATGACGATATCTTTGGCGCTCGCGCTGCTATTGCCGGCGCATAAGCCGCAACGGTCGCACGACGTGCGTGCGCCGTTCTCTTTAGCGGCGGGGCATCCAATTTCAGTCGCGGCGCGCGTCTCTTTTGCTTTCTTTGCGCGGAATGTGCGCCAACCACATGCGCTTGCGAGCAATTGATCGGATTCCGTCTCGCAGGACGCCATACAAAGCAACGCGAAAGCCTGAAAGCGGGGATCGCGCCACTGGTGGCTGTATCCCGTGATTTTAGCAGCGCGCAGGGTCGCGGCGCGCCAAATTTGAAATGGCGCAGCGGCAGGGTCGCCGTATGTCCCCAAACGAAACGCGCGACCGGCGAACAATTCCGGCAATATAGCAGGGTCGTAATCAATGCCCGGCCGCGCGTATCGCCCGCGCTCATATGCGCCGTAAACGGACGCCACAGACTTGGCTACGTCGGCATAACATTTGCCGCCTTTAAACGGGCGTTGTGGGCAATCGCCACAAACCGATTCGTCTTGGCCGGATTTCAACGCGCGGTAAGGATGAACATCAGAGCGTATTATGAATGTCTGGACCATAGCGCCGGTTTTCGTGTTATCGCTCGCCGTTTCGATCCGATTGGCGATGACGACGATTGGCGCGCCGTCGATTGCGCTCGGGCCTTCGTAAAGAAT
>Ga0208644_1000423_pt1 | contig 35432 bp, 54 predicted proteins | sample VirMetDEL_Nov_18_FD_184517 | JGI IMG/M metagenome (GOLD analysis project Ga0208644, IMG submission 184517) | Aqueous microbial communities from the Delaware River and Bay under freshwater to marine salinity gradient to study organic matter... | ecosystem: Environmental > Aquatic > Marine >...
CACGCCACCAATGGCTAAAAGCTGGCCGACAGCATCGTCCAGGACTTTTTGACCTTTGCTAACAAGTTCTTCACACATCCCCCTTAATTGCGCCGCCGCCGTGCTTCCACCACTCACGCACGTCAAAACACGGACACGCTTTGTTGACGCCAGGAAAGTCACGATGGCCCTGCACCGTTGCGTTGGGATACCGGATCGCCAATTGGTTGACCAGATCGGTCAGGGATTTTTCTTGGCTGGGCGTGTAATTGGCTTCAGGCTCATTGGCAGTGTTGATTCCACCAACGACACAGATCCCAATCGAACGTGAGTTGTAGCCCTGGACATGCGCTCCAGGTTCAGTCTCTTTGCGACCTGTTTCTATTTGACCGGAACGCCGGACAACGTATTGATAGCCGATCCGGCTAAAACCACGCTTGCGATGCCAGTCATCTATCTCTGAAGCGCCAATGTCGTGAAGGGGGTTGGTGGCAGAACAATGAATGACAATAAAGTCTACTTTCACTTGTCCGCTTTTTCAGAAAGCATGTCGTATAGCTTGTCCAGCTTTCCTTCAAGCCGATGCACTGCGGTCAAGACATCTTCTCGCCTAGCAAAGTCCTGATGGATCTGACGCTCTAGCTTAATGATTTCAGTGCGCGTGGTTTCAATCCCAGACCACAATGATCGAAGTTGCCAAAACAAGAACCCGGCACCGCCTGTCAACAGAACATTAAAAAGTGTCTGAGAATCCATGTCACACCAACACGCCAACGAGAAGACCTAAAACAAAACCAATGATCGGCCCTTTGTTGACAAACAGATATTCCAAAAACGCTTCTTTCATTGTTGTTCTCCTATGCCGGTCGAATTACGCCATCACCGCCGCCACCGCCACCGCCACCCGGCGCAGTGCCACCTGAAACATGAGTGACCGAAAACGGCAACGTATCGTTTGCCGTGGCTGACAATGCGTCAGTTACGGTCAGAGTTAAGGTGCCGGTAATCGTCGCCGCAGTTGAAGACGACGAGCGGATGTAGGTGTCTTCGGCTGTCGGGCTTGCTGCCTGAACTCGACTGTCAGTCGTCGTCCATGACCATGTGTACGGCGGGGTGCCGCCCGTAGTGCTGGCCGTGATGTACACAATCTGGATGTTGGTGCCGGTCGCTACTGTGGCGTTAATGGAGGTTGCGTCAATTGCGACAGTCAGGTCGCCGGTCGCTGATCCCGGATCACCCCCGCCGATGGCACCGTCTGAGCCTGGGATCACTAGCAGCAGCGTGATGCCGCTCAAGTGACCCCCACCCCGGTCAGATACCACTCGTTCGCGTCAACCTTCAGGACGGACGCCAGACCGTTGGCTGCAATCGTCCGGGTGCCGGTGTTCGATGTACCCGCCTGACGCAGGGACACTCCGGCGGCTGGGGCCAAGGAAACGCTCCCAGCCGAGTCTGAGACATTGATCCCGATAGCGGTGCCAATCGGAAACGCTACGCTGGTGTTGTTTGGAATCGTCCATGTCGCTCCCGTGCCGTTGGTGTGCCGCTTGACCTTGCCCCGGTCTGCCAGGACGAAGGCATACGTCGTGTCGGTCTGGGCGACCACAGGCGCGTCCCTGAACCCAATGTCATAGTCCGTGGTGCCGCCATCCCGAACGGTTGGGGTGCCTGTAAACGCATAGTTGCCGCTGACCGTCTCGTTTGCAGCTACCCGCGCCAACAGGTTTCCATCCGTGATCTGGCTCTCGGTAATCGTCAGGTCTGCCTCATGCTGGGTGATGGCCCCAGACCCTACCCGAGAGGCAGGGATCGTCCCGGAAGACAGGTTGGAGGCATCCGTGTAGAAGCTCCCCGGCTCCCCATTTAAAGTTGCGGAGTCAAACCCGCCACCGGCCACGTTGTCCACCTGTTCGACCAGCACCCCGGCAGAGGTTTCCAGCCGGTAGCGGTACTCTTCGTCGGTCAGCATATAAATGACCGGGAACACCCCTGTGGCGTCTGCAACCACAGGCTGGGTGTGAGGCTGGGTCTGGTCAGAATCCTGGTAGACCGCCTTGGCCGTGGTCGTGCCGGTGCGGTAGAAATACAGCTTGGCCCCAGGCAGGGTGTCGCCTGTAGACGACAGGGGTGCGGACTTCGCCCTTACGAAAAACTGGGCCATGTTTTACCTCGCTCGATTTCTGTACGAAAACTGCTCTGCGGCTGGGATTGTCGCAAGCAAAGCGTTGTTGACTTCGTTGTAGCGGTTAAGCGACCGTTGAGCGTTAGCTGCCGCTTCCTCAAGAGGGGATTCCAATGCCGTTCTGGCTTCCCTTGAATTTCGTCCCATCTCGTAAATTTTCTGAACGGCCCGTGCGCCTCCAACAACGGTATCGCCTAAGTAGGGGATTTGGGTTACCCCCCTTTCAAGAAAGGCAAGTAAATTTGCCGCTGTCGACGACCCTGCGTACCTTTCCGGTGGGGAAGTTGCTACATCCTTCGTTGCTTCTAGAACCTGATACAACTTGTCAACAAAAGCTTTGTTGAACAACACCTCAAGCTTTTGACGACCAACACTCTCAACCCCTTGCCTCAACCCTGCGGCGGTAACGCTTGCAGATCCATCCGGCCTGGGCGCAATGCCTTTGGTTGCCTCATTGATAATGTGCTGAACGGTCTGCGCTCTCAAATCACGAAATGCCTGAACACCATCTGGCCCAGCGTCCCGTGACAACAACCGCCCTTTGACTTGTCTTAAGCCGTCGATAGTCCCGCTTATAACCGTGGTGTTGAACGTCTTTTCAGGCGCAGTGACAGGATCCATTCTCGTCTTGTCTGAGACGAGCTTTGCGACCGCTTGCTGGTCTTGGTAAAGCATTGCCTCATTTCGACGCTGCGCCCTTGCTGCGGCGTACAGGTCTCCTCCTGAGCCTTCAGTGACTTGGTCAATCTTTCTTATTAATTCACCGGCATAAAAACCGGCAGTGCCTCCGTCTTTTGACCGAGCAGTTGCCGCCTGTCTCAAATCCTCCAGGGCTTTTATGCTTACGCCCTGGCCTTCTTCTGGAACGACTTTATTAAGCCACGACTCCACCCAGCCATAATGAACATTGTCTGGAGTGTTCCTGATCAATTCTCGAATAGGCGTTGGGTCAACTAGCTCGGCAGTCTCAGGAGAATTTCGTGCTTTTTCGTAAGCCTCATTAGTGCGTGCGCTTTGCTTATCCCTAGCATTTCGCAATGCGCCCTGAACAGTCCCGCCTACCTGTTCGCTACTGTTAGCAACGCCTCGTGTCTCTGCACGCAACTGTTCAAGATTGCTAAGAATTGCTGCGTTTTGGGCATCATGCACAGCCCTGATTGGAGCGCCCGCATCAGTCGCCGCAACATTGTTTTCGTTTCTAAGCTGAACTGGATTTCGGGTAATTTGACCCCTGGTTGCTGGGATGTCTAACGATCTAAACCTTGCCGCTCTTTCAACGGCTTTTGGATCTAGCGAATCCAAACGACCCGCTGAACTGGCAATATCTGTCAAAGTACGACGAAAGCCATCGCTTAACGCATTCCAATTAAGCGACGTGTTTTGAGATATCCATGCCTGGGCAACCAATTCTGGATTTTGTGAAACTTGAGGCCGGCTTCTTGAGTTGCGAAAAGCCAATGCTGGAGACATTTGAATCCCAGTATTGACCGCCGCACCCAGTGCAGGGCTATTGGTCTGTTCGGCAACTTTGCCGCCAAGAACATCCGCACCCTCTGCTAGCTTTGCAAATGGATAAGTCACAACGTCCGTTGCTAACTTTCCTTCGTCAAGTTGAGGCTGGTATGTCAATGAGTCTTGAACACTGTAAACCGCATCGGCTGGGCTGGTTTCTGTCAGGCCCAGCTTGTTTCCGGCAGCGACGGCCAATCCAGCCAGACCAGCAATAGGCGCGGCCACCATGCCGGTTCCCATATTAAATGCAGCTTCGCCCAAGCCACCCATCGCCAACACTGGCCCCATAACTGCATCATAAAAGGCATTAGGCTTTGCATTTGGTGCAGTAGTATCTTCAGGTGCGATTGGAGCATCTTTCCAGCCAACTACAGGAGCGTCTTGCCATCCCATTACGGCTTCCTTCTTGTTGTTCCGTCCGGCGCGACAAATAGTGTTCCGCTAGGAAGCTTGTCGTATTCGGCGTCTGTGCTAATGCTTACAGCCCCTGCCGACGAACCTGTTGATCCGGATGGGACTTGAGGGGTTTGTGAAAACACTTCAATGTCTGGAATAATTGATTTCGGATTAATTCCGTATTGCCGTGCCGTTTCAGCGATTGGTTCTACAACGCTGGCGTGTCCAATACGCTCACCTTCGTATGCACGCCTTGCTGCTTCAAGAAACTCTTTACGTTGATCCGGAGTAAGTCGTGTGCCTTCTTTGACATTGTTAAACAAGTTTCTAATTCTGTCTGGAACTCCGGCAGCATTTTGCGCGTTTGCAAACTCTCCTTCACGAACAGTCGAGCCTGGATCAAGCATTTTCATAAATTGGAAAATGAGCGACAAATCATTAGCAGCAGTTGGCTCGGCGGTTGCAGCCTGTTGAATTTTTGCATATCCAGTGCTTACGTCGTTCCAGCGTTTCCGCTCAGTAGACGTTCGATAAGATCTAGCCAAATCTAGAGTTGGGTCGCCGGGGCCACCAGGAATGAATGACAGTGTTCCATCGTCATTTTGTGTATAACCAGAGGGTGGTTTAGTCACCTTTGATTCTCTTGGCTGTATCGCACTGCCAATCACCTTTCCGTCCTGCGTCAAAGCACGAATTCCACCGGAAAGCTCTACAAGTTGCAGTGGGCCAGATGGCAAGTCAATGCCCGCTCTTGCGTAAGTTGTCCGACGCATGGCCTCAACGAAATTTGGATCATTGGCATAGGGTGCGAATTGCTTCAGGTCAGGATTCCCCTCCAGCCACCCTGCAAATTGCCCGTTGGCGATTGCCGCCTCCATCACCGGAATCTGATTCCTTAGCGCAGACTGAGAGTCCGCTTCAGACTGTTTGCGCCGTGCTTCGTCCTGTGCCATTACCATGCGCTGGCGATCCATCTCCATGTTCTGGCGCTGCACTTCCAGCAAAGCGTTCTGGCGAACCTCCTGCGCCCTGGCGCGGCGAATCTCCTCAACCTGAAGGAGTGGCGTGGCAATGTCGATGGGCTGAAGCCCCTTGGCAATGAATGAGTAATCAGCCATTGCTGTTGCCTCCGTTGCCCATCTGGTTCAGGTAGCGGTTCATGTAATAGCCTTGGAGGCCGCTATTGATGCCGCCCATGATGCTGTTGCCCATGCCCATGATTCCGCTGGCCCTGGCATTGGCTGAGTTCATTGCGTTGTTTGCCGCTTGGTTGCCGAAGTTCAGCACGGCACTCTGGGCATTCTGCACTTGACTGTTGCCCATTCCGGCGAGCGCCATCAGCCGGTTGAAGTAATTGCCATATTCGCCCGCTGCTAGATTAGATCCAAATTCTGTATTGGCACGAATTGCATCTCCAGAGAACGCTCCACCGCGAGCCGCTGCACTCTGGTCGTTGGCACGGATGCCCTCGTTCAACCTGAACTGGTAGTCAGGCGAGGCAAAGAACCGATCCATGTTGCCACTCGATTGCTGGGCAGTCGGAGCAAAGTCCGCAGGGTTCGGCCCGTCGTTGGAATCGTTGTAAAGCGACGCCACGATGGCTCCGGTCACCGCCTTGCGGTCTTTCTTATTCTTGCCAGTCAGGGTGACGCCGTACTGCTCGGCAAGGGCGTTCAGGTCATTCTGCTTGACGTAGCGATTGACGTAACGACCAAGCCGTCGAGCGCCCTGCCGGTTCAAGTCACCCAGAGACCCCATTGCATCAATCTGCTCGGGCGTCACGCCAGACTTCAGAAGCTGCTTAATCTCCTTGGCGTACAGGGTCTGACCGCCGCCACTCCCGCCACCTCTCATCAGTTCAGACAGGGGTGAGTAGGGAGCCATCTGATAGCCGTACAAGGCAGACAGGTCTCCCATTGCCTGATAGCCCATCGCTCGCTGCGGCTCTCCGGCTCGTAACGACGCATTCAGCGCATCACGCTGAAGCTGGGTAGCCTGTCTGGAACCGCTCTGGGCGGCACCGGACGCTTGATTCGACGCATAGACTCCTGCGCCAGCACTCGCCAACGCTGCTGCAACTGCTGCCCACGGCATTAGTGTCTCCTCAGTCTGCGTACTAAACTCGGCAGACTTCTTTGTATGTTCAATTCGATCAGCATCTCTGCCCTGGCTTTGTCAAACGCCAAACCAGTGACTTCCCACCACACCCATTCCAGATAACTCACGTCAAACAAGCGGGCGTACTCAAACCCCTTTCTGTATTTCGACATGTCGTAGGTCGGCAGTCCCAATGCTCTTAGGGAGTCGCCAACCTCTTGTACGTCCCGATACAAGTGAAAAATCTTGCACTCAGGAGGCGGGATATAGCCCACCATGACCGCGCCCGTATCTACTGCCCCAGATACCGCATGAGCGGTAAAGGTCATCTGCCCACTGACTAATGGTTCGTGCTGGCAGAAAGACCCGCCGTACGTCAAGAAGTTAGATAGCCACGCAGAACCAGACCGAGGCGTCGAGTAGACAAAAAACCGCCTCACCCCGGAGAGACCACCAGATTCCCGGCGTCATCGACCGTAAGCTTGTAGCGAGTGCCGTTAGGAGAGGTCAGATACAGTTCTGTCGCTTCCGCGCCATCAATGGCGGCTTGCAGTTCCTGACGTACCCACCTCGACCATTCCAGTGGATCACGAAATACGTCACGGGGCGCACGAACCTTCACAGCTTCCCGCCCTCGGCCACTAACTGGGTGTCGTAGACCGTAAACTTAACCGGGTCGGTGATCGCCGCCCGATACACACGGTTCCTGGCTGTCCCTAAACGATGCCAAACCGCCCGTGACTTGAACTCGCCACGCTCGCCCAGGCTCTTGGTGCCAAGGTTTCTGAACGTATAGCCACCATCGTCGGACACCGCCAACATGATTTCAGCAGTCCCGCCTGGATCGGCCATCACCTCAAAGCGGCGATGAAACGCCCGGATGTTGGCCGAATAGACCGGCGCATACGTCCACTCGCAACGCTGAATCTCGCCAAACTCGGTATAGGTCTGGCTGTCAAAATAGCCAATCTGCCCCGTGGTGTTAGACCCCACAAACCACTTCTCATACGCCAAAACGCAGTCTGTCACTTGCCACCGATCTACACCGGCATTGCCGCGACCGTTGAACGTCGCCCGTTCGTGCCACTCGTTGGTGTTGATGTCGTATATGAACGCCCGAGTGTTGAAGTCAAAACAGATCTGCACATGACCGTCCCACACCCAACTAAAGGCGTGGCAAGAGCGGTCACGCATATCGGTAATGGCTTGCTCAATCTGGTGCTGCGAGACCCGGACAGGCGTGATGCCGTTCAGCCGCCTGATCGTAAAATCGTTTGCCAGCCAAAACACACTGTTGTCTGCCTTGACTAGACTGTTGCCATCGGCACAGCCAATCTCGACTACTCCGTTAGAGTCACGAGAAAACGGAAACCCTGTCGACCCGTCGTTGTACCAAATCTCACAGGTCGTTTCGCCCGCCAAAAAGATCTCCCGGTGGTCGACAATCAACCCCACCAGATTGTCTGGCTGGCTCTCAGCGGTCGCAAAGTTAAGCCCATCGTAGGACGTAGCGTCGGCAAGGTCTGAGCAGAAAAACCGTCCAGAGTTTGCCTCGACAAAGACCAGATAATTGTCAATAAAGTCTACGTCTGTCGCCTCACGAAACTCCTCGTCCGTGATCTCTTCAATGGCCGACCCTTGAGTGATGAACCCACGCTTGTCTGCCACGATGCACAGGTGAATTCCATTGTCAGCGATTGCAATTCGCCCCTCACCAGGGATCGCCCCCAAAGCCACTGAGGAACCGTCAGGGTTTACCCGGTAGAGTGTGGTGCCTGACACCACATACAACTTGCCTTTGAACGTCCGCATTCCACGCACCGGGCCAGAGCCAACCGTGGCAAAAGTCATGATCCCAGGCGCACGGCGCAGCACCGCTCCTCGCTCCAGGTTCTGCTCGGCGTAGACGTTAATCAACCGCTGAACCCCAGCCGGAGGACTCCGGTCTGTATAGGTGCCTATCGGTAGCTTCATCAGTAGTAAGTCGTCGGCACCGCTGCATCGGCTTGCGGCACCTGAAGTTGACGGCGCATCACCCGTTCTGCCGGGGACGCTGGATTGATGCCCAATACCCCTTTCAACTGGATTGCAGAGCGCCTCGGCTCCTCCAGCCCAAACTCATCGACCAGCATTGCCGCCAGCATCGATGACACCGGGTCTACCGCCCACTCGGGAATGTCAGCAGATGGCCCCCATGACACCAACCCTTCCGACAGCAACTGATCGTGCAGACCGGCATACGTTGATTGGATGAGGTTATTGTCATCCGCACTTAACGCCTCCGCGCCCGCAACGATGCCCAGTTTCTGGCCGGTTCTCTGGTAGAAGTCAGTCAATGTCATGGGGTCACCTGATTAAGAAAAGGGGGAGGTTGCCCTCCCCCTCAGGCCCGGATTAGGCGTCCGGGTTGGCCGCAACGTAGTGCGTGAACACGCCGTGATCGACCAGGTCGTCGGTATCGCCGCTGCCCTTGCCGAAGGACATCTTGCTGATACCACGGATCTCCTGGATCGCCACGCCGTTCAGACCGCCGTAGTCGCGGGTCTCGGTGCGGGAGGTCGTGCGCTGCGCCCACGCACAGGCAATCGCCTGAGCGCCGCAGATCTTGACCGCAGCCACGTCGACCGTGCCACCATCGCCCACGTCGGCAATGACGCTCATTTCCGGGATCTCCCGGACAATCACGCCATCCCACATGAGGTCGCCGTCGTTGAACAGCGGGTTGCCCTCGCCACGCACCTCGGCGTTCTGGTAAACCGAAGCCAGGGACAGCTTCAGGTCGCGGAACGCATTCGACGGAGCGAACGCCACATACCACTCCGTGCCGTCCTCCAGCATCACAGGACGGATGCCGGGGTTAGCCTGACGCAGGATACGACGGGCCAGCGACAGGTTCGTATAGGTGAACTTGTCGTTGGTGGTGTCGAGCGTCGTCAGACAGGCGCTGTGGTCGTTGCCAGCGTTGTTGCTCTTGGCCGCACCAAACAGAACGCGGTCGGCGTTGTCCACCAGCCACGCATCCTTCTGAGCCTCAGAAGCGGAGCCATAGGCCACGCCATTGATGCTGTTGAGCGCATTGATGATGTCCGTCCGCATCTTCTTAGCGGCCCACATCTTCAACTGGCTGCGAGCGGCATTGCGGAGGTCGATAGCCGACTTCTGCGCGTCCCACTCATGCACAACCACGCCGTTGCGGAGCAGCCCGACGCTGACCTTGAACGAACGGGAGTTCAGCGCCTCTTCCGACCCCTCAAGGGCCGACGAGCCGGTGACGCCCGCGCCGGTCAGGTCATTGACCAGGGCGTAGGTGACGGAATCGCCGTTCTTCTTGGTGAGGTCTTCCTTCACCTGAATCAGGGCGTTCTCGGTGGTTCCCATGTACCGGGCGAACTGGTTCGCACGGACGTAGGAGGTGAAAAACTGGTCATCCCACTGTTGCGGGGTCAGACCAGCACTTGCTGCTGATAGTGCCATAGTGATCTTTCCTTACATTTTGAGGTTCATTAAAGACTCCAAGCTGGCGGGTGACCATGCACCGTTCTGCGTTGGAGAGCTTGGCTCGGAGTTCAGTGACTTCGGGACACTGGGCTTCTGCATCTCGGCGGCAAGCTTGGCTCGCACTTCGTCCTCAATGCGTTTCCGATAAGCGTCAATGTCGTTGTTGACCGTAGACAGTTCGCGGAGCAATTTCCCCTGCTGGTATGCAAACTCTGCCGGGTCAGGATGGTTATTGAGTTGCGCTGCAAGGGCCGGGTTGTCCTTGGCCTTTTCAACGAACACATCACGGACTTCGTCGTAGTCGGTATGCCTCGCCCGCGCCGCACTCTCTAGTGCGTTGTAATAGCGGTTGAGGTAATCGGACTGAAGTTCGTGCCGCATCTGATCCAGACGAGCCTGAATAGACTTGTCGGGGTCGTCCCAGAACGGCGGCGGGTCAGGCAGATTCTGTGCCTGTTCTTTTGCCCGCAACCGGGCCTCCAATTCCTGGCGCTTGCGGCGTTCCTCAAGCATCGCGGTCTTGTAGGCGTCTTCCTTCGGCTTCGGCTCGGCCTCTACAGGCTTGGCCTCCTCCACAGGAGCGGCGTCCTCCTGCTTTGCGAAGCGGCCTTGGTCATCCCTTGGCTGTGCTTCGGTATCGCCCGTGGTTTCTGGTGTCAGCAATTCATCTAGGTCTGTAGCCACTGTTGTCCTCACGTTTGGACTTACGATTCGCCCGGAACCCGGCGTCGGTCGTCGCCCGTTTAACCTCGGCGTCAGGCATTAAAAAACCCGCACTAGGCGGGTTCTGGTAACTCAGTATCCAGGCCGTGGTTTCGGCTTGGTCTTCGGCTTTTTAGGCTTCATGTTTTCTCAGTCTCCCTGCTCTCTTTGTCTGGCAAGTGTTGACTCAAGTCTTCGAGCAACGGCTCTAGTAGCCCCTGCTCCGACAGTAAACGCAGGAGCAACCGCTGTCGGGCGTCCAAGCCTTCCAAGCTGTTCTCCGTATCCGGCTTCTCTGAGGAGTTGTCCATATACACCCTGCGGCAAAAGTGTTGAAAAATCTTCAACGTCCATAATATCACTGTCTGTCAACGCTTTCATAGCGTCACGAGCAGTGCCAGTTTTACCGGCTTTTGTCATTACCGTGCGTACATACGACCACACCGTTTCCTGCACTTCAGCGGGAGTCCAAGTTATTCCGGTTTGCTTGGTCAGCTTTTCTGCTGTTTGCCGATGCAACGCATTCGAAAAAAGGTAACCGATGCCCTTGCCAGTAACCCCTTCTGGATCAACACCTTTAAGGGTTTTGCCAGCAAAAAGGGATTGGCTAACCCCCAGTGCTCTGGCTTCCCATGTGTCGTTGGTAATTTCGTTGACGTAGCCTCGCAAGTTCATTGCAAAGCTATTGACCTTTGGCCCGGACAGTTTCAATTCCCTGGGATTTGCCGCTTGCAGTGACCGACGAAGATTGTTAGTCCAGGCTGCCATTTTTTCAGCCGATTCACCCCCCAACGCATCGACAAATAGTCGATTCAAGGACGCATCGTCCGTCATGCGACCGCCAGCCGTCCAAAGCTTCCAGGTCTTTAGCGCCAATTCCAAATTGGTGCCTACATCATTTTGAGGCGATAACGCAGCCAACACCGCTACAAATCTCGGGCTGTCATCACGGCCAAAGACGTTCAAAATTGCCTCTGAACTGTTTTGATACCAGCCACGCTTTGCGCCACCAAGCTTTGCCATTGATGCCAATTCATCAAGCTGAGTGATCTGACCAGCGTCGTAGTCATCTACCAATTTTTTTAATGCCGATGCACCTTGAGGACGTAGTCTGCCAATTTCCTCGTCCGTAAGGTAAGGAACCACTCGCTCGTAAACCGGGCGCAATTCTGGCTGCTGGTAAATTTTCCTCTGAACAGCCTCTGGCAATCTGCCCATTCTCGCATTAACGAAATTCTGACGGCCTTTGGTGCCGTATTTTGGCAGAGACATAAAGTATTGCGGATTAAATGGCCCCCACTCTTGTGCTTTGGGGCCAAACAACTCGCCCTGTTTGCCAGTGCGTTGAGCAATAGCATCCTGAGTTAACAGGGTCGATAATGCATTGCCCTGGCTTTCAGTCAACGGCTTGTCCAATGCCGCAACCATCGTCAGTTCAGTATTAGACGGCACAATATCTTCACTAACGATATTGACGCCTTGATCCCGTAGGCGCTGCCTGACCTCCACCGGATCTAAGCCGAGACCGTCTCCAACATTGAGGCCAATATTCACTTGCGGATTTGCGGGCTTGACGGCTTCCTGCATGACAGGACGGCGGGAGCCTCTCGGAATCCCAAAATTTTCACCGACAAACTGGCCCAGCGATAACGGCCCGCCCGTTACGCTGTCCGCAACATAGTTCCCAAATTGGGTTGCGGCCTCCCCAGGTTGGGACACCACATACTTGCCCAGTTCGTACAGTCCCCTAGCGGTCTCTACTGGTTGGGTAACCATCTGGTACAGACCCTCACCCTGAGCCTGTAAGCCCCGTCCAAGACCAATAGACAAGTTCTCCAGCCTGTCGCCAAAACTCAAAGGCGGCAGAGAGGACTGAGCCAATTCATTGTTTGGCGCTGGCACGTAGTCAGCCAAGGCAGGAAGTCGAGTGGTCTTTGCCCTGGCCCTGGCAATCACTTGCTGGGTAATCGGGTCGCTCATAGCGGCGTTGTCGCTCCGTCCACAGCCAATGCCATTTCAATTTGGGTCTTGTTAGCGTCCGCTTGATCCTTCGCTGCCTTCGCCTGTTTAGCCATGATCTCGGCTTCAGCGCCCATCTGTGCCATCTGCTGGGCTTGCTGCTGGGCCTGTGCCATTTCCGGATCTTCAGCGCCTTTGAGCTTGTCAATGAGCGCCTTTTTGTTCCGTAACTGAGAGGCTTCCAGATACACGTCAGGCGGCAAGACCACTCCGGCACTGGCAAGCCCAACAAGCTGCTCAAACTGCTCTTGCTGGATCGTAATGGTGTCGGGGGCGTCTTCGATGATGATGTCCACATCCATCTCGGCCACAGCATTTTTCTTGGCGACCGGGATCTGTGCCATCGGGTCGGTGGCAATGTTTTGAATCATCGCCATCAACTCCTCTGGAGGCACCTGTCCACGCATCTGCTCTACTGCCTGTTCACCCGCCGTCACGGGGGTATTCAGCCCGACGAACTTCATCTCACCCTCGTCGTCTCGCACCCGAATCCACTTTTCATCTGTCCAGAACTGACGGATTCGATTCCACATAGAGCGATAGACACGGTGCTGAAAAAACCGTAGCTGATCGAACAGAGCGCCGATCTGGATCGCCCCGCCCTCTTGGTCTAGTTGCTTGGCCCGCCCGGACAAGGAGCCACTGTTGCCCTGTAGTGCCGCATTGGGGCCGGTCGCCGCCAACGCATTGATGGCATCAGCCAACAGGTTGAACTGCCCCGACGCAAGGTCACTGGTCGGGGTAATCTCAAACCGCATTCCAGGCGTGACTTCGATGTACCCGTCAGGCCGGTTTGCCTCAATACGGGCCTTGGCAATGTCATCCACAGCGCCCTTCTCAGCCACGATCTGGCGGCTCGACAACAGGTGCAGGGACTTAGACCGGCGCTTGTTGATCTCGTCCTGGAGGTCTTTATAGCGCCTCACAATGCCATAGCAGTCGCCGTCCCGGTCTCGGTAGGCCGCTTGCAGGATGATCGGACACTCAGGACGCCGGTACTCGTCGACATACGGTGAATCGCTTGGCTCTTCAATCCAGCCACCCTGGCAGTACACCCCACGCTTCCAGGTGCCGTTCCACCAGTAATGCTCCATGATCTGGATTCGGCGGCGCTTGCCGTCGATCCACATCCGTGGCTTGTCGTCGTAGGTGTCCCCACCGGAGGTTTTTGTCGCCTCCGTAAACATCCCACTGAACATCTCGGCCTTGTCAGGCCAGCGGCTCTTGGCCCGGTTCTCGTCCATCCAGGTCACGATGCCTACGAAGGTTGCGTCCCGGAAGTCACGCTCCTGAGAGCGGGGGTCAAAGTACAGACGATCCCAGCGGATACGCTTGACCTTGACCTCACCGATGTCGGAGTCGTAGATAACCTCACACGCCCCAAATCCCTCAATGAGCATGTTCTCAAAACAGTCTGAGCGGATCTGGTCAAACTGGGAGGTCTCTTCAAGGTAACGCAGGGCGTCAGTCGCCGCCTCTGCCGCTTCCTCGTCGTTGGGATTTCTTGGATACGCCTTGGGGTCGGTACGGGTACGTCGCTCCAAGCCCAACAGGTACTCAACCTTATCCTTGATCCGGTTGTCCGTGATGACCGGCTGCTTGCGCTTTCTGAGCGTATCAATCTCAGCCGCCGTCCACTGCTTGCCGTCGTAATAATCGCGGGCAAGCTCGCCCTCGGCACGCATGTCCACGGATGCGTCGTAGGACTCCAGAAACTGCTGCTGGACGAGCGACAGGTCGTCGTCTTTTTCTATGCGGTTTTCCAAGAATCCACCTCGTCAGAATTCTCAAACACACGATCCCAGCGGTCGAACACCTTGGACTTCACCGGCACATTCGCCACCGTCGCCGGGTGCGCCTGGTCTATCGCCAAGGCAATCAGCCCAGCGCAATCCACTGCGTCATCGTGTAACCCTGCCGGAAAGCTCAATAGCTGTCCCAGCAACCTATGTCCTATTTCGTTTTCGGGCAGGAACACCTTGCCCATTGCCGCCCTCGCCTGGAGCGGCCTCGCCATCGTCGCCTTGTCACGACTACGACTGATCCACTCCATCCGGCAAAACGTCTTGGTCTCCCGCATCCTGCGGGTCAGGATCGGCTCAATCGCCCGCCTGATCGGCCCGGTCTCGCCAAAAAAGGCAAACGGGCTGTGACGCTTGATCTGCGCCAGCAACTGCTCTATCCACACGTCAGCCGACGACTGAGCGGCATACCAACTGAGGCCCAAATACAGGTCGCCATTGACCCCCACCCCGTGAGTGCCAATCTCGGTGTAGTCGCCCGCCCCTTCCGTCACCGCAAAGTCAGCGGTGGTGTAAGTATTCATTGTCGGGAGGCTTTCCGGGTCGTACCACTTAAACCAGTCCCGCTGGAAAAACGTCCCTTCCTCAGGCTGCGGGGTCTGCTGGTACAGCGCCGAAAAGCGCCGAGGGTCCAGCGAACGGATCGCTTCCAGTTCCTCGACCGGATACGCCTCCGGCCACAGCGCCTCCCCACCCTTGATCGCCGGGAGTTCTATGACGTGCCACCGCTTGCCTTCAGGGCCGCTCAGGATGCGTCCTGCAAGGTCATCTTCGTGCCAGCGTGTCTGGATCAACACCTGGGCCGCTCGGGGCTGCAATCGCGTCCTGAGAACGCTTACATACCAATCCCAAGCCGAGTTACGCATGGTCTCCGAGGCGGCATCGGCAGCGTCCTTAACCGGGTCATCGATGAGCGCAATGTCAGCACCTCGCCCGGTTGCCGTACCACCAATGCCCACCGCTACATACACACCGCCCTCTGAGGTGTGCCAGCGGTTAGCTGCCTGAGAGTCCTGCGCCAGGGTCACCGGGAACAAGGCCCGGAACTCTTCCTCGTTGAAGATGTTCCTGACCGCTCGTCCAAAGTCCGATGCCAGCTCAGAGTTGTAACTAGCACAGATGATCTGCGCCTTGGGGTTGCGCCCTAAGTACCACGCCGGAAACCGTCGAGAAGCTATCTCGGACTTGCCGTGACGAGGCGGGACAAAGACTGCCAGCCGGTCTATGTCTCGGCGCTCAATGGCCTCTAGGGCGTCACAGATGGTCTGATGATGAGGGGCTGGCCGGTAATCCGGCTTCGTCCACTCAATGAACTTCAGTAGGTTCTGTCTGGCCGTCTGCCTTGACAGTAACAATTGCGCCGCTTGCGATGGCTGCAAGTTGGTCATCCGTTAGTTTGTGATGCGAAACGTGTTCGACCGTCCCCTTAAACTCTGTTGAGGACAGGTCTGGTACAACCTTGCGGAGCAAAATCTCTGCCGCCCGGATCTGGGTTGCCGACATCTCGGCTTCACCCTGGACGTGATCCTGAAGGCGCTCAATGATCTTCGACGCCTTGATACGGTCGCGGACAAGATCCGGCCAGGGCTTAGTACGATTTGGCATCAGATTGCCTCTCCCTGCACCGCCACCAACCCCAACCGCGTCAACGCCACGCCCGGTTCCTGCTCCGTGACATCGCTCGCCGTGAACACGGCCTCGATGTCCTGGAGCGTGACCGTCATCCCCGCCGCCACGCACAGCCCGTGCAGCATCGCCGCATCTCCCGGCACGCTGTCGGTCATCGTCCAGGTGCCGTTCTCGTCCTGTTCCCACGTCTGGCTCGGCATCAAGACCGCAAACTCAGGACTGATCGCACCCGTCGAGACAAAGTGCGTCGCCGGTTCGCTGCCGTCTGCTGACAGGCCCGCAATCCACATCTGCTTGCCGCCCTCCGGACTAAGGGTCACGGCAATAGACCGGGCGAGCGGCGCGTCCGCTGTGGTCACGATCAGAGTGCGGAAGCTCCAGCTCATAGCGTCACCCCGGTCTTCTGTGCGACGTAGCTTTCGGTGTTGGTCAGTTCAGCACCGCTCGTCAGCGCATTGCGGACGATGAGCGAGTAGAGGCGGCCTTGTAAAAACACGCTAGAGTTAGCGCGTGAGAATAGGTAGAGTGGGTAGTTGCCGTAGTTGCCGGTGCCTTGGTCTGTTGTTGATGTCTCAACCAGACTGCCATTTCTACGAAGCGTCACTACATCATCAGAAATATCAGACAGTCCTGTGATGACTGAAGTATCTGGCGCGGCAGCAAAAACTCCGTTCCCTGCCACCGCCGTGGCTGTGCCGCCTGAAAGAATGCGGTATGAATTTGCACCACTAAAACTTGGTGCAAGAAGATTAAATGCCCCTGGAGTAGTAGAAGAATTTGCGCTCAATTCAACGATGTGAGCAGTCAAAACATCCTGCGCCTTTGTCACCCCCGCAAACACGCTCATCTCATCGCCGCTGCTGAAGTCAATGCTCGCGGTGGACATGGCGTCATCGGTGGTGGCGTAGAGGTACACGGGGAACTTCGACGGGTTATCGTCGTAGGTCGGTGCGGCCCCTACTGTCGGCGCTGCTTCAATCCGCTGGTACTCGCCGTTGATTGCATCGTGGTCGGCTGCGGTGGTGAGTTGGGCGCCCCAGATGTAGATGCCAGAGGTGCCGTCGCCTATATATGATGCCGCCTGCTGCGTTGAAGAATCACGAAGATATGCTACTAGCGAAACCGAAGTCGCTGCTCCAGTGAATTTGATAGAACAGCGATACCATCCGTTGCCGACGCTAGTAATTGACGATGCCAGATACTGAGACAGCCCCGTTGACGTAACAGTGCCAAGTTCCAAATCGAAAATTGCAAACGCTGCAACACCAGTCCCTTGCGGATACATGCTCAACCAACGCTTGGAACCATTTCCGAGTTTGGCGTAAATCGACCATGTATATGTTGACGCAGATAGTGTAAGTGATTGTAAAAACAAATGCTGCCCGCTCACTGCCGTCTCAGACAGAATGTCAGCAGTAACTGTCCCATCAGGTGCAGTTGCCGCATTGGCTGTAACAGTGGCGTTGGTTTTTGTCCACGCCGCACCTACATCAAACTGCTCAGAGTAAGTCAGCAGTTGGTACCGATTCCGAAGCACGGGCCGTGCGGTGCTGCCGTTCGCTGCGACGGCGTGGTTGCCGGGGATGGCTTTGATTGATATTGAGCCAAAGTCAACGACTGAAGATGCAGACCCCCTAGTACGAAGGCGCGCTTCTGTACTACTTGCTGATGCAAGAACTATTAAGGTAAGAGACCCACCAGTGGATGTACTAACTGGAGATGGTGGGTAAAAAACACCGCCCCAGCCAAAATCCCATGAGTTTCCACTTACATTATCCACCCCAGATATAACAACCTTGTAGTATTTACCTGAAGTAGTCGTAATTGTCTGGGTTGCAAAACCTCCAATTGAAGCTGCACTAACTCTTAATTTCCCGCCAACTGCGGAAAGAGTGACATTATCTGCTGCCCATCCTGTCGTGTCAGCAAACGGGCCACCGTTCGTCACCAACTCTGACCCCAGCACCAGCCCCTGACTCTTATCCAGCATCAGCCCGACAGGCTGCTCGACGGCGGTGACGGGCGTGGTGCCGGCGGTGTCTTGGAATAAGGTGGCGGTGTCGATCTCGGTCAGTTCGCGGACGGAGATGTTGTCAAAAGTTGCGTTTAATCCAGAGACAGCCTGAGACTGAATTGTCAGCGCGCCAGTAGAGGACGTAGGTATAAAATATGTTTTCGTCCCAACAGTGCTGAAATTTGCCTGAATAGTCCCGCCAAATACGATTCGGCAGTTTCCATCTATGGACAGAACATCAAGACTTACTTTGTACGTTTTCCCAGCAGAAATAGTTGGGGACTGACCAGAACCTTGTCCTGATGCAACCGCAGTATATGTCAGAATCCCGCCAGAGATTGTCGCTCCTGTTGGTTTTGACCAATCACTATCAGTATCAAAACTGCCATTCGTCACCAACTCCGGGCCTAGCGTGCTGTCGGCTGTGTAGCGGCTGAAATCCGCTGGCTCATACCAGACGCCGGTCTCGCCGGAGGCAAACAAGGAAGACGGCGAGAACCCAGGCGCACCGCCGCCAAGGATGGCGCGGATAGGGATCGACAGGCCCAGGCCGATTTGCATCAGTACAGTCCGACGATGTTCGTCGCAGTGGTGTTGGTAGCCATCACGAACGCCGCCCGCACCGGGAGAATCGCCCCAGCCGGGACGCCGGAGAACGTCACAGCCGTGCTGCTCCCACCCGTTTTCACGGCGACGTTTCCTGCCCCGCCGACATACAACGCTTTCACTACCTTCGACAGTGCAACACTGTCACTAGGCGTGATCGCAAATACGTCAGTTGCGGAGGAAATGACTGAGTCTTCGTTGTACTTGTTGTCCATTGCTGCCCCTTAAAGGTCTACCACTTCGATGTGCATGGAACGCTCCAGCGTCCTGCCGCCAATCGTCGTGATGGTGTTCGTCAGTTTGTATGTGCGCTCGGCCTCGCCACCCGAAACAAATACGCTGGTGGTCAAGCCACTGATAGAGGAGGTGCCGATGGTCAGCCCGTTTGAAGACCAGGACGAGGTTGCTATGCTGTCTGAGCCGATCTTCGCCCAGGACATGGCATAGTCGATCACATCGCTCGGGTCTTTCTGATACCGGATGCTGTATTCCGCATCCCTTGCCAATCCGTAGTCGCTCATTTTCTTAGCCTTGTCCGTTCTTTGGGACTGATGCCCTTTGCCCGCCGCTCGCCTGTCGGGAACTCATACGGCAGCACAAGTCCAAATCCGCTTGCCTCGGCTTCTACGCCACGCATAACGCCCTGCCCTCTCCAGATCGGCCCTTGTAGGCTTCCTGGCCCAGCGTCCAAGACTCCCGCCCCAGATGGGCCTCCAACCGCCACGCTGGTCATGCGGGCGTGTTGAGCCTGAACCTCGCCGACGCCCTCTTTAACCGACCGACCGTCCGTCGACGTGCTGCCTCGTCGTGAGGCCAATACGCCGTCACCTGTGACGAGATAGGAACCCGTGACTGCTGGGATAGCCCCGGCAAAGATCGCCGCTCCTGGAGCCACCAGAAGACCGTCAGACACGTCTGGCGCGTACCCTGAATAAGAGGCTGCGCCAACCCCCGGAGAGGCGGCGTTGTTAAACTCAAAAATCGCTGGCGTCAGGGGGCTGATCTGCACCCGCCGGATCGGCACCATAATGACGTATTGCTCGGGAGGCTCGACGGTCGCTACGTCCTCACCAAAGGTCGTCACCGTCCCGGCTGCTGGAGTAATTGTCCCCGCCCAAGTTGGCAACGGAGCCAGTTCGTTGATGCCGATCCCGCCAGCCGCTGGTGTCAGCACGATGTTTAGGCTCAAGACCGGAGCCAAGCCGCCGGTTGCGACCGCCCCCTCTAGCGTCGGGATGACTTCCTCGTTGATCGACCGCTTCAGTCCAGATCCAGACAGCGCCGCTGGCCCAGACTCGAGGTCGTCGCCCGTCCCAACATCGACAATCGGCTCGCCAGTGAAAGGCGCATAGCCTGTCACCCCCACCCTGCCAACCACCGGGGATTTCACTCCAGCCGGTAGCTCTAGGTTAAGAGCCAGCGCCAGCAGCCCTCCAGGCCCGCCACCTCCTTTGTTCGACGGCGTGTTGTAGGTCAGCGCCAGCAAACCAAACGGGGTCGCAGTCGGCGTCACAGGGACGCTGGTCAGCACCAACAGTGGCTCAACGCTGCTGACAGATGCCGCCGCAGCCCCGGTCTCAATAACCGGCGAGGTGTCAGACACCATTGCCTCGGGTGCCAATCCTGTGGCCTGTACAGACCGTACAGCCGGAGTCGCCACCCCAGTAGAGAGGTAAGCCACCCTGAAAGTCAGGTTGTCATGCCTGACGTTTACGTTTGCTGAAATGCTATTGCCGGTCGAGACTGTATCCACCCAGCCGATGACCAGCGAGGTCTCGCTGGGGATGCTCAGTCCCGATGCGTCAATGCCTGTTTGGGTCGTCCACGCCGAGTCTACAGAATTGACCGACCGACTCCCTGCCACCGTCAAAGTCGGATGCCCAACCGGACTGACGCTCACCACAGAGATGATGCTCGGGACGCCCGTCGTGTAAACCGCTACCCGGCTCTGGATGCTCGACTGGTCAATGCCGACAATCGTTGCCCCGGCAGGAACGCCAAGTTCCGTAAACTGTCCGCTCCACTGCCAGTTGATCGACCCGCCCTTATTCGCTCCAGACAGGTTGGTAAACACCCCGCCTGGGGGCTGTCCGTCAATCGTAATGACCCCAGCGACTGCTCCACCTGATGCGATGTACGTCCACCCCTGAAATTCTGAGTCCCAGGTAAAAGACTTGGTGACGTATGACAGCTCTGGAATTGCGGGCGCATAAGCCTCAACCGCAATCGTTGCTTGAGGCGGGGAGACAACAACGGGCGGCTCCAGGTTGAGCAGGGCAAACGGGAGCATCGCCCTATGCTCAGGCTATCGTAAAGATGCCAGCCGAGTTGAACTGCACCGTCAGCGTGTTGCCCGTCGTCACCGTGAACGCACCTGTCGACAGCTTCGACCAGCACAGCAGCTTGCCACCGCTCTCCCCAATGACCAGAAAACAAGCTGACCCAATGTTGCCGCTGGAAGCCGTGTACACCAGATCTGCCGCATCGAACTTAATCTGCTTGGCCGATGCGCCGGTCGTGATCGCGATGGAGGTCAACTGCTTGGCACCCGTGTACCCGCCGCCGCTCACCGGGTTGGTCACCGAGGCAAGCGTCGACAACGTAAAGGTCGAAGCGTTGGACGTACTCTTGTAGAGATAGCCCTTGACTACGTCGGTGTCCAAGTCAAGCGTACCGTTCAACAGGTACTTTTTTGCTGAGTTATAAAGATTGAATGCACTAGCCGCCATGTTCGATCTCCGAAAGTTTGGCCCCGGTTTCCAGGATGTGTGCGATGAGGCCAGGGCCGTAGACGGCCATCTCGCAATGGTCTCCAATGAGGTGTTTGATCAGTTGCATGAACTCATGCGCCTGGGACAGCATCCACGGGTGACAGGCGAACGTCCGTCCACCTACCGTGACGTTCACCACCGTTTTCATGTCGTTTTCTTTCTGCTCGTAAGCGTGATGATCGCCCAACAGGCAGGAGTCAAAGCCAAAAATGTGGAACTTAGCAAAGCCAAGCATCCGAAGAAGTGGCAATGCCCTGAGCATCACCGTCATCCCTCCGTAGACGGGGAAACACTCCCGCCCCTCCAGCAATGCGTGATTGCCCGAGTGCCACAGCCAGACCTGTTCAGGCGGCAAGGATGACACCAGACTTGGATGGCACTGCGAGGCGACCAAATACCTGCAATTGGGCCTGACCGGCTCACAGAACCGCTTGTTGAACTCCCGTGAGTCCAGCACGATCTGCGCCCCTGGCTCAATGCCACGCTCCAGCGCCCAGTTGTAGGCACCGTTGACAGTCACGCAGGGCATCCGCTTCCGCATCTCACGGATGTCCTCGACATAGTCGTTGAGGCTCGGGCCTCCGGCCAGGATCAGCATTTCTGTGTCCTGGAGGTCGTGCGGCCTAACCTCTTGCAAGCCCAGCGCCAAGTTGGCTTTGATGTTTTCGGCAATCTGCCCGGGATCGTTGTTGATCACCGAGATGTTGAAAAAGTCCTCGCCCTTGGCCCACGCCGTCACATAAAACAGACAGTGCGACCCGGCATCGATCGACCAGTGAATGGTGCAGTGATGGGCCTCAAACCGCTCTTTCCACCACCCATAGGGCTGAACCGTCAGGTGCAGCGGGTGACCGATCAGCGCCCCCATCTGGTCGTCTTCGCAACTGATCTGAAAGAAAACGTGTCTGGCGGCAGACAGGACGTTTTTCAGCACCTCGTCCACCTGTTCAGGCGGGATATGCTCCATCACGTCCGTACAATAACCGTACTTGGCCCGACCCTCGTACTCACGGGTCAGGTCGTGCTGCACGAACTTCAGCTTCCCGCCGTTGACCGCTTCTCGCACCCGGTCATCCAGGCAATTGTCCGCAAAGTCGAGCGCCGTCACTTGGCAGTAGTTAGACAGCCATAGCGCCCCACGTCCCGTTCCTGCCCCGAAGTCAATCAGGTCGGCTTCCGGCTCGGGACAGGCCACCGACAGGAACAGGTGCGCTGTCTGCTCGCCTGGAGCCACCGCCCGATACTCGGGGCGATCCCACATCTCTTGATACTTTGCTTGCTCGGTCGGCTGAATCGCCAGACCAGGAGCGTGTCCGACCGTTGCGGTCATGCGTAGCTGATGTTCAGCTTGATCTCGTCAGCCGCCACACCTGTCGTGTCCGAATCCGCAGCGCCAGTCGTCAGGCTGTAAGCAATGCCCGTCCCAAACGGCAAACCCAGCGCATACTCAACCGCGATACCGCCAGATCCAGGAATAGCAATCCCGTACACCACCGTGTCCGTCCCCACCGTCGGTGAGGATGCCTTGTTGTAAAACCGCAGATAACGGGCCGAGGAATTGGTGTTGGTCGCCGTGATGCTGTACACCACGCCAGCCGACGCCTTCAGGCTGGTGGCATTGGTCGATGCCGCCGAGGTCTTGTAGTGAAGCGTTCCACCCAATTGCGCCACGCCATCACCGCCAGCCGCCAGCTTAATGACCTGATACTTGACGCCGCTGACCTCGTCTGCGGCCACGGTGTCGCCCCCCGAACCGGCGTTCAGGGTAATGTTGTCTGCCATGTGATTCTCCGAGTTTTTAGCCGATGCCCATCAGCATCAAGCGAGGTTTGTAAGTGCTGTAAAGATCTATAGTGGGATTTTCCGAGTTGTAGGCGGCAGACCCATTTAGAGTCAGGTCGTAACCATTAATAATTTCCTCACCCACATCGGCAGCGTTTGTCATCGGGTAGTACGCGACTAGGTTTGCCGAATCTATGGTTTGCGGATTTGCGCCAGCAGCTAGTGAGGCGATTTGACCCGAAGACAGCGCAGACTTCCATACAGCAACGTGGCCGATGTAGCCCAACATGCCCTTGGTGTTGTCAAGCGCACGACCTATCCGCAAATTGTCAAACGTGTTGAAAGACGCCAAAGAGGTGGTGTCTGTGGTTCCTGCGACCCCATCCAAATAAGGCGTGCGGGAACTTGTTGAAGGGAAAACCGCCGCATAGTGATGCCAGGCGCTTTCCATCGCAGTGTCAGTAGTGGTTACAAACTGAGCAAGCACGCCGTCATTGGCGGTAGCCACCGCTTGGGCAGTTGCTGATGTCCTCACAGCGACAGAGTGCGCTTCAGCAAGATCAGACCCGTAGTGAACCAAAGATCTGTAAGTGGCGGTCAAGTCAGTTCGGTAAGCCCAGCAGACAATGGTCAGCGGATGGCCCAACGCGGTTCCAAGTGAACCGGAGTAGTACCCGGCATATGAGGACGATCCTGGGATATACAGACTCATGGTTGTTTCTTCTGCCGTCTATTTTGAAATCTTTTCAATCATCAAGGAGATGACCCGTCAGGGGCCATCTGCTCAAACGTGGCGTTTTCATTTCCAATTTTGTAATTGGCAATATAAGCCTCAAGATTTGTTGGGGCTAACCATGCGACATTTTTAGCACTGTAGATCCCTATGTTTGATCCGTGCGACCTATCGGGATAGTTGTACCCAATACCATGAGCAAATGTTCGACCACCTCTAGTTGTTGTTTTTGGAACAATGTGCAGGATTTTTACCCAAGAGCCATTTCCATCTCGTTTCCAAAGGTCAAAAAAACCGACCCCGCCATTGGCGACTGTCCGGTTGTCAAATTTGACGTGGATAACCCAATCAGTCCAGTCGTCATAAGTGACAGTTGAGAGTGCTGCCCGAGACGCCGCGACGTTCGGGAAATCTGTGGTGTCATACCAAGCAAACTGATCAGGATCGGGGTCTCCGGGCAAGCCGGGTGAAGCATTGTCGTATGTCATTTGCTGCCACCAAGGCAGATCACTCCACGATGTTGAATTCAGGACGCCTGTGTATCGGTGAATGATCCTCCAAGTCCTTTCTGGGCCAGTCAGTTCAACTCCAAAAATACCCGCCAGTGGCGAAATGCCTTGTGGCTTCAAACCAAACCCTGGAGCCGTCCCAAATCCACTACCAGAGTTTTGCCAATGGCTTGGTATGTAAAAGCTGGCTGAAATCCATCTTTCACTGCCATACGGAAGCGAGTTCCAACCAGTTTGTCCAGTTATTAATTCCCCCTGAAGTTGAGATCTTCGGTTATTGCAATTTGTTGCTGGGTCACAATCGGCTGGTTCTGCGCCGTTAATTGAATTTTTTGCCACCACCTTGGCGGCATAAGGCGACGAGCCACGGGTTGGGCCTTGCGGATAATAGACGCCATTTACCGTCCTGGCAGTCGCAGCAACAAGGGACAACAACTCGCCATTACCAACATGGCTTGCGTTCTGGTTACCGTATTGAATGGGTCTCCCATACTCCGGGACAAGGAAAAAGCTTACTTCAGACTGTGAAGGCGTTTTCCATTGGGTGAAATCGCCAGTGGAAAAATCACCGTTGAAAATGATTTCTTGTGCGGAAAGTGTAGAAGCTGAGTTCAGGCCAAATGCACTGACGTTTCCCGCAGCATCCCTAGCCGACACTCGGTAGCGATACAAACTTGCCGCACTCAGGTTAGTATCGCTTGCCGTAAGTACCAGCCCATTGACCAGGGTCGTCCAATTGGTGCCGTCGCCAGACCGTTCAAGCCTGTAACTCGCCACACCGACGTTGTCGGTCGAAGCCGTCCAATTCAGGTCGATCCGATTGCTGGAAATCGTCGTGGCGGTCAGCACCGGAGCGGTGGGCGCAGTCGTGTCCCCACCCACATTCCTGGTACCTATCCCGTCTACGTCAGCCGATGCAGAAACCAGAGATCCCGTTCCATCGTTGTGGGACGCCAGCTTGGCTTTCGACCCACGCAGCTTTGTTGACTGACGGATGATAGCCATCAGGCAGCGGATCAAGTCGGTGCGGTGTAGGTCAGGCTGGTGATCTGGATCACGTCGTTGACGTTTACCGTGACCGACGACAGGTTGATGTCCTGGCCGGAGGTGCCGACATCGCCCTCAATAATCGATACGCCGTTGCTGTCCTCAATCCTGAACTTTGCCACCGTCCCACCCGCCGAACAGGTGCCAGACTTGGGGCCAGACAGCATCGTCGCAGAGCCGCCGCTCGCCGCCCCAAACGCCGGGTCGCTGAAAGTGATCGTGCAGAGAAGCGTACCGAACCCAGCGGTGTAGAACTTCAGGACGCCCGCCGACGAGCCATTGTCGACCGCATCGACGACCGCATCAGCAATGGTAGTGCGAATAGCTGAACCGTGTGCGATGGTCATTTCTTGGGCCTCTTGTGGGCCTTACCGGGCATCATCTTGCCGTCCGGCATCCGATGCATGGGCTTTTTGGGCTTGCTCTTGTTCACTTCTGCTCCTGTGCAGGGATTACTTGTCCCTGTCCGCTGACTTTGCCGAGATTGGAATCCATAAATGACTGTTTCCGTTCTGAAAAAGTAAGGAAGGTGGGTGACCGGGAGCGACCCAGCCACCCGCCCTGATAACCACAGGATGTGTGATTTGCGCTCGCGTACGAGCCACACCGTTCTGCCCAGGCGTGTCTATGCTGGGCCAGCAGGAGCGCGTCCCTGACGATCCTGTGGAGTCCTAGGAATGTGCCGATCTTTGTCGGCTCTCAGTCGCGTAGGTTGGCGACTTCTACAGTGGTCGCCTTCGCTGGCCGTTTCAGGGCTGCTTTTTTTGGCGACTTTAGAATAATAACTTGCGGATTGCGAAACATAAAAGGGGGTCAGAATCCTTTCGCTGCCAGCCAATCGGCGCACCTCGACAAGGCGCTGTGTACTTTTTGCTGGAACCGGCGCTTGCCCATCTTGAGTCTGCTATGCGCCCCCAGGTAATGGATAGCTAGAACCTGACGGTCAATGTCGCTAAGTCGCTGGTAGTAGAAGCTGCCGGTCGCCTCCATAAGGGGGTCAGCCAGGGTCGGTGGGGGTACGCTGACGGTGCCACGGGCGATTTCACGGGCAAAGGTCGCCATCGTGGGATAAGACAGTTTTGCAGCTTCGGCCATTTCGATTCTGAGGAACCGTCGCATGGCGTAGTTTGCAAACTGCAACTCGTCAGAGATTGGTCGCCCCATTCAATTTAGCCCTCAAGGTGTCACTGATGCTTTTCATTGGGTACTCGTACCCACCATACCCACCATCGCCGTAGGGCGTGGCCCAGTTCAGGAAATGCTTGGCAGTCTCTTTGGCGGTCAAGGCAGTGGCGATGAACACGTCTTTGTCTGTCACCTCTCGCTCACGGATCGCCCACATGTCCATGTAGATCACCTTGCCTCGCTCTACCAACATAACCTGGGAGGCCACCATGTTGGCGTTCGTGTTTAGGACTGCCGTCATGTCCACTTTGTTTGCGTCGATCAGTTGGTTAGTTGGTGTCATTTTTGCTTGACTTACAAACTCAATAACGGTGTCCGGCCCGTTCTCAATTTCGACCACCCCAAATTCATCTTCATCGCCGCTTAGATCGATCTGATACTTGCTCATCGTCTTGTTCTTGTTCTTGTTCTTGTTCTTGTTTGAAAAACATCAGGCACCGCTCGGTGACTAATCCGTTCGTCTTCATCTGGACTAGACGATTGGCGACGGCGTCCGGGCTGACTTTCGGGACGCATGCAGATATCTCAGACAATGTCGCGGGTAGCAGTTTATAAATCAGATCGTCTGGCAGAAATTCAGATCTCATGCGCCCTCGCAAAACTCAATGCCTCCTCTGGCGTGCGTACAAACGCTCTCGGGCAACCAACCGAACTGTCAAAGAACTTTCGCTGAACTTCGGTCGACCGACCCTTGTCAGTCTTGACCTCCAAAAACATAAACTTGCCGCCGGGTTTCCAGACCAGAAGATCTACCGGCAATCCCAGAATCAACACCTGGAACCCCTCCTCCCGCAACGCTTTGACAATCTCAGCTTCGTTCGCATCACGCTTGGCGGCTCGCCTCACAACTTGCCTTCTTGCAACAAAATGTTTTGCGTCCGCATCATTCCCTCAAAGTGGGCGATCCGCACGACGGCGAAGTCCATTTGTGTGTGTCGGCGTCGATCCACCGCATCGTGACAATCTGAACACGCCCAGGCACCGAAAAGGTCGGGAGATTTGAATCCAAGTCCGGAGATGCCGACGAGTCGGACATGAGCAAGCACCACGGTGTCAGGATTGTGATTGCAGCACGGCAACCGAACCTGGCACTCACGGCCCCTCGCCTGGCTGCGAAGAGAGGATGATGTCTTCGACAACGGCTGCCTCCTCTTTTTTGAAATCTGTGGCAACGACCACATGACGATCCAACACCAGTCTTTTGCGATGCTCGACGGTCAGTCGAGACAACCACTCGTTCCAGTCTTCTTCGGTTTCAATCTCCGCAGTCGCCATACTTGTTCCCCGGATTGCAACTTAGCCCCCGTGGTGGCCGTCGGTGACGCTTCGGTGGCGTCCACAGTCCAGGCTCCACGCCCCTCGACCACAGGTCTGTCCCGGCCTTGTGGTCGCCTTCAGTGCAGTGCTCGACGTATGCAGACTCAAAACGGGAGCGGATCGTCGAAAGGCACTCCAGAGCAAACGGAAACCGCTCGCTGTTCCGTCGCCGCTCCTCGGCTTCCCTCGCCGCCACCCGCGCCTGAATTTGCGAAATTCTTAAATGCAGATCGCTCGTAGGCTCGCCGCGCCTCCTCGTACCCTGGCGCTCGACGACCGCCGAATGCGGCAAGGCGCTGGACGATGACGCCATGCTCACGCTCCTCCGCTGACAAGTCCGGCGAGTGTCGCGTCAAGTCTTGGATCAGCCTTGACCTCGCCTCCCACCACGTTTGGCTGAACACGGCGTCTGGCTCGGTCAAGGTCGAAGGGGTTGACCGGCTCGGCGACGACGGCAAGTTTTGGCTTCGCTGAACGAACATAGCTAAATCCCTTTTGGCAGTTGGACACCCAGGTCATCCACGACCGCAACCAGTCGACGGCGGTGGAGCCTTTGGCGAGGTGGTAGTTTTGGAAGTCGGCGAAAGTCCGCTCGGTGTCCATGTCCGGGCAGAGCTTCAAGGCGTACTCACGCATCTCCTGCGTAAGCAAAAAATCTGAAGGAAGTTGGGACGCTCGCTTGCGAGCGGGTTCTTCTCTTCTCTTCTCTTTATCTGTCTCTTCTCTTCTCTTCTCTAGGGTATCAACTTGATATCCGTCTGATATCAACTTGATATCAGTCTGATATCGGTCTGATACAACCCAGTGTTCCAGTCTGGAAAGCGTTGTTTTAATTGACTTTTCGGAGACACGAAGGCGAAACGCCAGCGTCCGCTCGTCTGGCAACTCGCCGTTGTTCTCAGAAGCGATCAACCACAGCATGACGAGCGTCTTGGCGTCGTCGCCAGACAGTTCGTGCCAGTTGAGGTCGTCCAAAAGCTCTCTATAGAGCTTGATCCAAATCGGCTTCCGGTCTTTGAAATGCTGGAACCGATCCCATCCCTTGATCCGCATTTGTTGTTCCCTTTCCGGCGTCTGTGTCCGAAATTGCCTGGGTCACCGTGTGAACCAGCCCCTGATTCACCATCGACAGATGCAAAACCAGACGCGCACGCTGCCCCTTCGGCACTTGACCCCTACGCACCCAGTTGCTGACCGCTTGCGGGCTGATCCCCAGCACGTCTGCGACTTTTTTCTGGGTGCCAAACAGGCCAATCAGTTGCTCGTCTGAAATCGTTATGAGGTTCATCCTCAGAACTTAACTTATGTGGAGTCTTGTGTCAACTGTTTGTTGACTTTGGTGGGGGGGGGGGCGGTCAAAGTATTTTTTTATTGACTTGGCTCAATGGCTCAATCGATGATCTCGTTACAAGGGACTGAGACTGGTATGGAAACACCAACAAAAAAAATACCAACTTGTGTTGTAATCACGATTGTGGATCTCGGTGAACGATTAAAGTCAGCCCGAGAATTGTCGGGCCTGAGCGCGACTGAAGTGTCGAGGGTGCTGGGTTGCAGCCTCACTAATTACACTTATCTAGAAACCGGCAGAAACAAAGGGCTTAAAGCCGAGCAAGCCCAGACGTTGACCAAGCTGTTCAATGTGCGCCTGGAGTGGTTGTTGTTCGGCGAGGAGCCTATTCGGCCCAGCCCAAATCAACGGCTGGTGGACGCCTCTCAAGGGCTTTCTGAGGCCCAACTCAACTCCCTGTTGAGCCTGATTGAAACCATGAAAAAATAGCGAACTACAGTTCGCCTGTCACAAGTGTGATTCAAAACTCAACACCTGTTGACTCTAGACTCCAAGTTTGTTAAGGTTGCCTCACATTCCAAGGAGGCAACATGAGCATGTCACTTGATCTTTTTCTGTCCGTTTGCGCTGAAAACCCGCCCGACATTCGCGACTGGGATCAGGCCACTCGGGCGTCTGCTGCCGCTCTGTTTTACAGGATGGACGGTCGGCCCTGGTGCTGGTTTGACGACGGCGTCAGCGAACTGTCTGACCCTGACACCCGTGAGCGGGTTCTCAAGGCGCTGGAGATTCACGACGAACGTGAGCGTTGCCTGACGCTCGGCAAGATCCTGAACGATCTTTTGCTCGATTACCCGGTCGACGGCTGTCGCGGGATGCAGGAACTGCGTGACGAAAACATCCAGCACTTCCGTGAGCAAGCCAGTTGGTGGGAGCGGCTTGATCGCGACACGAAAGCTTGGAAAGAAGACCGTGCCGAGCAGCTTGCGGAACTGCACTACGACAACGCACGGGGGGCGTGATGGACAACCTCATCACCCTGCTGCTGGTTGTGACCGGCGTGTCCCTTTTCTTGGGCGTCGGCGGCTGGATTTTGGAGAACACCCATGACTGACATTAACGAACTGGCGAAGGCACTCGTCGCCGCACAGGCCGAGATGCGGAACCCGAGCTTCGACTCGGCCAACCCGCACTTCAAGAACAAGTTTGCGTCGTTGGCACAAGTTCGCAACACGATTGTGCCGGTGCTGGCAAAGCATGGCTTGTCTGTTGTGCAGGATCTGACCACCACCGAGCGTGGCGTCGGCTGCACCACCATCCTGATCCATGAGTCCGGACAGACGATGAGTTTTGGCCCGCTTGTGATGCCAGCCACTAAGCCCGACGCCCAGGGGCTTGGCTCTGCGGCAACCTACGCCCGTCGGTACAGCCTGATGGCAGTCTGCAATGTGGTGGGCGATGTGGATGATGACGCAAACGCCGCCAGCGAACCGAAGCACACCAAAGCCGATCCGCTCGACCGCGACAACCTGACGGTGAACGGCGACCACCGGGCCTATGCGTTGGCGCTCGTTGCTCCCAATGCAGACATCCTCGGGATCATTGAAGACCTCAAGCGGGAGGGCGAGGAATTTTACAGGGCTGTTTGGTCGATGTTGGACAGCAAGACCAGATCAGCAATCAAAAGAACTTTGGCAGGAGAAGCGGCATGAACGACACACAGATTAAAAACGAAATCGTTATCTGGGACAAAACAAAAGAGCCTGGATACCTAGAAAGCATTAATGAAAACAGACCACGACCTTCGATGAAAGGCATTGTTCGGCTTGATGGTACTGAATATGAGGTGGCGCTGTGGCCGAAAAAAAGTGCAGAAGGCAACGTTTACTGGCGCGGCACGATCGCGCATAAGCAGGAACGCATGAAGCGTGAGCCGAAGCGTGACGAGTTCAACGAACGGATTCCGTTTTGATTCACGAAGATCGCGCCGAGTCAGCGGTGGAGTTCTTGCGGGACACCGCCGAGCAGTACGGCCAGATGCGTGGCCGGGTGGCGTATGCAGAGGGCAATCTGCGTCGAGTCAAGGCGCTAGAAATGCTCAACAAAGAGGGCGGGCTGGGTATGCGTGAGGCTGAAGCATTGGGATCTGACGCATACCTAGCCGCCCTGGAGGACGAACAAAACGCCGTCGCAGAGTTTGAGACTTTGAGAGCGAAGCGTGAAGCGGCTGTCCTGACCATCGAAGTCTGGCGGTCGCAGAACTCAACCAGGAGGCAGGGGTTGTGAAATCGATTTATTCGCCCGCTGACATTAAGAAGCAACGCAAGCCCAAACCCGGACACCCGTGGTCAAAGTTTGCACCGGGTTCTTTGTCGAAAAACAAAGATGTGTTGCCGCTCTGGCGGGACAACAAATGAACGGGCTGGATCTCATCGTTATGACCGTGATCGGTGTTGTTGCATGGCTGGCTTTCAGAAAGCCTGACCGGCGCACTTGGCACGATGCAGTTGATCAATGGGAAAACCGGGATCGGATGGACTAGCAAATGCCAACAATCACGAAATGGAAAAGAAATTTGCGGCAACGCAATAAAGACAGTGCTTTTTTTCTCAAAATGCTTGACCTCAAAATTCTTGACGAAATAAAGCGTATAGATTTCAAATGAAAGTCAGGATGCTGCCCAGCCACAATTTGCCATCGGCGCAAGCGGTGCTAGGATTGATCGTATGCGGGCAGCACTCTACCTCCGAAGCAGCAAAGACCGACACGATGTCAGCCTCGACGCCCAGCGTGACGAACTCACCAAGCTGGCCGAGACCCGTGGACTCACGATTGCCGCCGAATTTGCCGACGCCGTAGAGTCCGGGTCGAGCGAGAACCGGCCTGGGTTCATCAGTCTGCTGGAGGCTATTCGCAACCCCAAACGGGGCTGGGAGGTGCTGCTGGTCTTTGACACCAGCCGAATCGCCCGCCGTCGATACATTGCCCAGGCTGTGAAGCACGAAGCCACCAAGCGCCGAATTCAGATCATTTACTCCAAGCTGCCGGTCGACCTCGACCCGGTCTCCGAGGTGGTGCTGGAGTCGGTTTTTCAGGCGATGGATGAGGTGCATTCCTTGTTGAGCGCCGAGAAAGGCCGAATGGGGATGCGCCAGAACGTCAAGCGGGGGTTCCGGGCCGGTGGTCGAGCGCCCATCGGCTACCAACTTGACCGAATACCGACCGGCACCATTAGGGACGGCCAGCCGGTCACCAAGTCCAAGCTGATTACTTCTCCGGATGCGCCCGTCGTGACCCGATACCTGAAAGCCAGGGCCAGCGGGTTGCCCCGTTCCAGACTGATCCGAGAGCTGGGAATGAAGTGGTCACCGTCGACCCTAATTCACGTCGAGTGGAATGCCCTCGTCTACGCCGGTCACACCTGTTGGAACCAGCGGGTGGCGGGCAAAAAGGTCTCTAGGGACGAATGGGAAATCACCCGAAACACACATCAACCACTGATCACCGACGCCGAAGCCGAGACCCTGATCCGGCAACTGGAGACCTCTGATATTGGTCGGGCGGTTGCTGCCGGGAAGGCGGCAGTCACCCCGCACCTTTTGACCGGCATCCTGATGACCTCATTAGGCGAGAAATGGACTGTGGCAAAGGGCGGGAAGGTCTACCGGATTGCGGGCAAGTTCGTCCAAGCCGATCTGGTCAACCAAGCGGTGCTGGACACCATTCGGCGGGATCTAAGCAATTTGGGGTTCTGGAAGACGCTTTTAGACGCAGTCCAAAAAAATGACCCTACGGCGGGGATCGACAAAGAGATCAAACGATTGGAGCGGGAGCGGGAAAGAGCGGCTAGGAAGGCCGTAGAGACCGACGATGGGGGGATCTTCGTGGGGGTGGTCGAGGAGCGCACCCGGCAGATCAATGCGCTCAGGCGTGAGCGTGAACTGGCGAGCCGGGAAGGGGGATTATTTGAGTTGGTCAGCCGCACCACCCCGGCAGACCTCGCCCAGATGGCCCTGGAGAACCCGTCCGCTGCCGTCTCGGCCTTAGTCGAGGAAGTGACCCTCAACCGCGACCTCACTTGCCAGATCCGGTACCGGTGCGTATCGATGGCGTCCCCACGGGGAGCCAACAGATACGCACCTGTCAGTCCGGTGTACCTCGACAGGACGCCAGAGAAGCGATTGCAGCGAGTTTGATCTGCTCCTCCCGTAGGCATACCCTCGCCTCCAAAACGGCTCTGGAGAGGTCTCCGTTCGTCTCAAGAGGATTGGCGGGCAATTGACAGGGTTCAGTCAGGATCGCCGGGATAGCGGGACACTCGACCCTCAGAAAGAGCCTGTCGCACCCCGTCAGGCACAGGCTGACCAGCCCAATCAGCATTATGTTGCAGCGCAGCATCTAGGGCGTCCTTTTGGGATTGGGACAGTTGCTGGTTCTGTTGGAGAGCTTGGGTGGTGCCGATCAGGATCTGTTGCTGACGTTGGAGTTCGGCAGCGAACCGCTCCGCAGCTTCCCGGCTGGCCCGCTCCCACCTCGCTTCCGCAGCCCGATGCCCAGCCCGGTAGGTATAGGCGTGGGTAGCCGCCAGTCCAGCTAGGGCGAGGGCGGCAAGGGCAAGTCTGATTTGCAGGAGCATTGGTTCAGCACGTCAAGGATCAAATTCAGCACACAGACTGCATGGGTGTACTGCGGCTCGGGCCACAGATCTCGCTCCTGTTGCAGAGTGTGCAACAGCCCCTCTGCGTACTTTTTTGCCGTCACGCCACCACCTGATCCCGGTAAATGGCTTCGCCCCGGTCGACATAGCAGACCTCCGGCCACATGAGCCGACCGTTCCGGAATGTCAGTACCGCGAATCCGGAACGCCAACCGTGAGGGGCGTCTTCGACGTAATCGAACGCCTCGTCGGCATCCGGGTCTGCAAGCGTGCCGCAATCGACCCCAAACCGAGTTCCGTTGTAGTCGCTCAGGGCGGTGACCTGGAGCTTGTGCAGATGCCCGTGGACGTAGCTCATCCCAGCCCGGAGCGTTGACTGATACCCCGAGTGGATACCGCCCGCCACATGTCTGTGCCTCACCATCGTGTGACCGTTCAGCAGGATCGTCCACGAACACGGCCAGCCTGGGATGTGGTCTGACAGGCTGGTGCCTGGAATTCCGGCGTACTGAGGGGCGTGAACCGCAAGGTGTCGCTCAAACCGGATGTCATGGTTGCCGAGCGTCCGCAGATATTGTGAGTTGGGTGCCGCTTTGACGATAGCATCCAAACGATCCTGCAACACCTCAATCTCTTCTTTTAAGGTCGGCTGGTATCGATATCCAGGCGGCTCATGACGGGTGACCGTCGGCGCGTCCAGAATGTCACCATTCAAGATCACCAGCTTTGGGTTGAGTTCTTTACAAAGCGCCAAAAAACCCTGGAACGCTAAAGACGGCTCACCGGGCCAGAAGTGTGCATCGCTGCCGATCAGCACCACCCCGTTGTCAATGCTCACCTCACGGCGCTTCTCAAAGCCAAGCTGGGAAGCGTACTTGCCAGCCATCTTGCTGACGGTAGAAAGATCAACGCCCTTGGCCTCCAGCGCCGCCCGTCGCTTATACACGCCACGGACATCGATGCCGAGTGCTTTGCTGACTTCTGCTGGAGAACCGTATCGTTGCCAAGTTTTAATGAAGACCTGATCAGAGATTCTTTTTTTCATGTCTCTCGCTAGGCTTTGGGGAATTCGTGCTTGAAGTGACGGCGTAACGCAGCGGTCTCCGCTGGCACCCGCTCCATCTTGATTTGAATGCGGTTGTTTTTTAAGCGAAACGAAAACGAATGAAGCAAGGCACAGTCGCAGCAAGCAACCTTGTCAAACTCGTCAATGTTGTACCACTTGCCGTCGTAGATTTGCTCTAGGCCGCTGGTCTTCTTTTTCATTCTTCTTCAATGGCAAAGTCACTGACAGAAAAAAGAATGGGCGTCGAGTCGAAGTACACCGTTATACAATCATCGTCATATTTCACTTTCTTGATTCGCGGACACATCAAAGGTCGAGGGTGGCTTGGCTCACCGCAGTATTCACACTTGTCCATCTTGTCTTTAATGTCGGTGACCTTCTTCACTTCAATGTCCTCATTCGTGCTACTGCCAGAATGACCAGCGCAGAGAAATAAGCCACCGCCCACGTCTGCTCCCCAAGAAACTGTTTGAGCAGATGGAAGTTGGTTTCAATCACGCCACCAATGGCTAAAAAGCTGGCCGACAGCATCGTCCAGGACTTTTTGACCTTTGCTAACAAGTTCTTCACACATCCCCCTTAATTGCGCCGCCGCCGTGCTTCCACCACTCACGCACGTCAAAACACGGACACGCTTT
>Ga0208644_1000424_pt1 | contig 35406 bp, 49 predicted proteins | sample VirMetDEL_Nov_18_FD_184517 | JGI IMG/M metagenome (GOLD analysis project Ga0208644, IMG submission 184517) | Aqueous microbial communities from the Delaware River and Bay under freshwater to marine salinity gradient to study organic matter... | ecosystem: Environmental > Aquatic > Marine >...
TAATCATGGCAATTGCGCTTAATGGTACATCTTTTGAATGGTATGAAAAGTCTATCCTACTGAATGGAACGGAAGTTGCAGGAAAGAACAATCCCAGAGATGTATACCTCAATGGTACAAAGGTGATGGGTTTAAGTGGGTTTTCTAATGAAACAACTTTAATGAGTGGTGGATTAGCACCAGACTCTGCAAACTTTGAAAACAACCAAGTACCGCAACTAGCGGCATTAATTGGATCTGCATTCTTTTCAGGGGGTTATACTCAAGGGCCGGGAAAGGATACGACTTACACAGTCTATGTTAAAGAAGGTTACCGGGTGGTTTCTAGCGATGGGACTTTTACCGGTACTGCATCACCGGGGACGCAAGTTAGATTTTATGAGGGACACTCAGTGACAGGAATCAATACATCACACAATGGCGGCACATCATTTACCGTCAGAAGAGACAACGGAGTTTAACGATGTGGGGAGCAGTAGCAGGAGCCGCCCTTAGTGCATACGGGTCATACCGTAGCTCTAAAGCACAGCAGGCTGGTATAGATCGTCAGATAGCGGCAGAGCGTGAAAACCGTGCGGCGGCTGAAGAGGCGGCTAAGTTTCGTCCGGTAGGCTTTACAAGCCCTTACGGTACGATGCGGACAGAGGTCGATGCTGAAGGGCGTCTAACTGATGTCGGGTTTGACTTAGATCCTCGATTCCAACAACGTGCTGACATCTATGCAGGCATGGGTGAGCAGATGCTGGGTGGCATCGACATTGACCCTATGGCGGCGGCAGAGGCTCGTACAGCCCGCTTAGAAGCCTTGTCACAGCCCGGTCGTGAGTTAGCGCAGGAACGTATGTTTAGCGGCTTAGCTTCTAAAGGCTTAACAGGTCTTGGAGTTGACATGGGCTACGGGGGTGCGGCTAATCCTTATGCAATGGCGCTGATGCAGGCTCAAGAGGCTCAGAGAGCCAGAACAGCCGCTGAAAGCTATGACGTTGCACGTTCGGATATCTCTAGAGACTTGTTGCTAGCTCAAACACTGTTCGGACAAGAGCAAGACATTTACGGCCTTGGGCGCTCTGAGATGGATTATGGCCTAGCTTTGGCTGAGCAAGAAAGAGCGGCACGATTAACCGCCGCAGGTCGATCAGCAGACTCTGCATCAGCTATCGCACGTATGCAGGCACAGTCTGGTAATGTCGCCGCAGGCCGTACAGAGGCGCTTCTTAGCTCTTTAGGTCAGCTTGGCGGTAAAGCCTATGATGCAGGGTTGTTTAGTGGTAAAGTCGATTACAGTCAGCCTTACTACTATGCACCAACCACAGGATTTGACAATCCTAACTCAGCATACTACGGTGAACTATAATGGCAGAATCACAAATCTTAGGATTGTTTGCATCACCACAGATGGTGGAAGATGCAGTACGGCAAGAGATCCGTCAGCAAGCCCCTCAGTTTGACTCAGCACCTAATCAGCGGTTGTTTACAAACATCGCACAGGCTGGTGCGGCCTTTGACCCACGTGTACAGCGAGCTAGACAACAGCAGGAAGTCGCACGAGGTGTTAGCGGAGAGTTTGGTACATCTCAGTATTACCGTGACATGGCTGAGCAGTTCCGTCAGCGTGGTATGCTACAGTCTGCAATAGTCGCCGCAGATAAGGCCAAACAATTAGATAAAGACTTGATGGATGCGGCAAAGCTAAAATATGGTGCGATCAGCTTTGTACAGTATGGAAGCAAGGTTCCAGAGATTCGCCGATTAGTGATGCAAATTGAAGCAACTAAAGACCCTGCCGTTAAGATTGCTTTAGAGCGAGAATTAACTAACATCATGAAGCAGGGAGCTAAAGAGGTTTCTGAGCGGGAAGCAATGGAGGCAGGAGCCGCTAAGCAGGCTGAGCTTGATGAAATCCGTATAGGCAATACCAGAGCTGACCTTCAAGAGAGATTTGAAAAGGTCAACAATGCTTCAGAAGCTGTGTTGTCATTGCAGAACAATATTGAAAGTGCTGTAGACAATAACGAAATCTTTACAGGGCCTCTTGCTAAAATCAAAGAAAATATATACTCATTAGCACAATCGTTTGGTTTAACAAGCGAAGAAACTAACCGCATGGTAGAAAATACTCAGTTAGCTGAGTCTATCATCGGACAGGCATTGTTAGAGCAAATCAAAACCCTTGGTACAAACCCGTCTAACGCTGACCGTGAGTTCTTAGCTAAGACGCTACCAACAGTTCTCAACAGCCCCGGCGGTATTAAAAAGATTATCGAATACATGCGTATCCGTGCCAATAAAGCTCGTGAAGACGCTGAAGCTAGGCTAACGTACTTCCAAACACCGGATAAAGAAGGTAAGCGTAGAACAGATTTACTTGGGTATCAATCAGCGGCAACGAAAGAACTTGCTGAATTTTTCCGTGCCAATGATGTTAAAGGCTCGACAGAACCCGGTAAAATTGATCCGACAATTGACAAGAGCTTTAGAGTTGAGTCGAAGCATCAGGGAGATGATACTGCAAAGAAGACCTCTCAAGTAGAGACTGCTGAACAGGCTCTAACAGCTATCGATCAAAGCCCTGTCACTCAACAGGATTCGGACAATCTACAGTCTGTGCGTGACCAACGTGACCAAGCCTCCCAAGCACCTGCGGTGACACCCGGTGAAACTGTAGAAACTAGGCCTACTGGTGAAGAACCTCCGATGGCTAGGGTAGCTCCGCAGACTGAGCAAGAAGTAGTAGCACGGATTCAACAGATTGACGCAGACTTAACCGGTGCGTCTGATCTATTGCCTGTAGAACGCCGTCAACTAACGGATGAGCGTACCAGATTAGCTGAACAGTACAATCGAGGTGTACAGCAACGTGATGCTGTGATTGATACAATGGTGTTAGCACAAATGGGTACGTTTGCCTCACCTCTTATTGGTCAGATTTCAGCACCTATGCCAGAAAGTCAAAAGAGAATGCGACTAGAAGCCATGCCACGCTCTCGTAAACTTATTATTGTAGAGAACATGCTAAGAACCAAGGCCAACAAAGAAGGTCAATTAAGCCCTGCTGAGCAAAACCTGCTCAGGGCTGTTCGTGACGAACTACGTCAATTAGGAGCTGGACAGTGACAGAAGCAGAATACAGAGAACTAATGGGCTTGTATGGCCCTGATCGCAACCGTGAAAAGAAGCGTAAGAAAGCTGTAGAGCAAGCAACCATACAATCTTCAAGTATCACTGATGTCTTTGCATCAGCGGCTAAAGAGATCCTCGATGACGCTGGGCAGTATATTTCTAAAAGCCCTTTTGGTCGTGGAGGTATGTTAGATGTCAGTAAGTATGTTGACACCCGACCAGCGATTACCGGATTGCAGGCATTACAAAGTGGTGTTGCAGGCTTAGTATCTACCCCACGTGAAATACCACGTCTAGCTGAAGCTGGGTATGAATATGCGACAGGGGAAGATGTAGACTTTGATGTTCTTGCCGGTACAGGCTTCCCTACATACCAAGAAGCTGGCGAATTTATGAGTGGCTACACAGGCCTACCTACACAGCTAAGAGAAGATGCCAGTACCGCAGAGAAGGCGATGTACTACGGTATTGAATCATTGCCTATGTTTGGTGGAGGCGGTCTACGTAATACGATTATGCGTACTGCACAGGGTTCTGCCGCAGGTTTCGGTGCTGAAGTCAACCCAGTGTTAGGTATGGCAATTGGAGCCTCTCCTGAACTTCCTCTCACACCTAGTCTTCCCGGTGCATCCCGGAAAGGTTTTAAAGAAACCCGTATAGATGCACTTGACTCTGACGCACAGAGACTTGCTGAACAGTCTCTAACAGACTTTGGAATCGAAGAGACACGTGGACAGATCTTATACCGTCAGGCGTTAGCAGAAACAAACCCACGCCGCAGGACAACAAAGCTTGCAGAGGCTGAACGTGTTCTAGGCTTAGAAGAAGCAGGTCGTCGTGTTGATGCCCGGAAGCTTAGCCCCGGTGTACGGTCTAACGTCGAGCTTTGGAAAGACGCTGACATCAAACAAGCGAAGCAGATCGAAGACGCTATGCGTAAGATTGTTGGAGCCGCTGAAGGGCGTAAGAAGCCTGCTGAAGTCAGCCGTAGACTAGCAACTATTTATAATGGTTGGTCTAAGAAGCGTATGAAGGCGCTACGTGATGCTAACAAGGCAGACTTTGATTCGCTAGATCCATCAATCCGTTTTGACTTAGAATTTCTGTTACCAGAGATTGACACTCTAATTGATAAGTATGGTCTCCGGGTCAGAGTAAATCAAGCCCCAGCAAACACTATCCTAAAGATCAGAGAGCAGATCCTCAGTGAGAAAGGAAAACTTCGTCAGTTAAGCCCTAGCGAATATCAGACTATCTTAGCTGAGTTAGGGGATATTGCTTGGTCAGGTCGTATTCCGGGTGTTGCAGACTTAGATCCTGGGGTTGCTAAAACTGTCGCAGGACAGATGCAACGGATCATGAAACGTGGTCTGGACTCTATGGCTGAAGCAGACGTTCCCGATGCAAAGAAGCTGAAAGATGTACGAGATCGTGTTGCAGGCCGGTTTGCCGCATTAGAGGACGAAACTAGCGGACCGCTAATGGAGTTCTTTAAGTTTGATGCATCTGCACGTACACCAACAGAGATTGTTGAAGCCTTGGAATACTCAGCCACAGATCCTGACAAGATTCGAATCTTCGCCAGTCTGATTCAGCAAGAGCATCCTTCTTTATGGCCTGAAGTTAAGCAGGCTCTGTTTAACCGTGAGATGCGTAAATTATCAGACTCTGAAGGAAACTTAGATATCATCAAGCTTCGGCAGGCAAAAGAAACTCTAATGGAGAATGAACTGTTGTTTGGTGACAGCAGTGCATCACAAGGTTTAGAAGAGATGGACCGCCTGTTCACTATGATGGAGGGTATCTTTAAGCGTATTGACCCGGCTGATCTGTCTGCCACTGATCTGTATAAAACGATGAAGCTAGGCAGTGAGATTGGCGGATCGTTAGGTGGCCCTAAAGCACGTTACGTGTCTGAAGCGGCTACAAAACTTGCAATGCTCGCTAAAGGTGGAAGACTGCCGGTAGAAGCGGCGGCAGAGTTTGCAACAAACACTAAAGCACGTAAGGTCATGGTTAAAATCCTGAAGGGCGATGCGGCTACGCTGACACCGGCAGAGATGGGTATCTTGAAGAACATCGTGAGATTAGGTAAGATCCAGACCTTTGCAAGCTTACCATCGATCTACTTCGGTCGTGACGAAGACGCTAAGCAAAGCATCGAAGATGCAACCAAAGCTGTGCAGGGAATGTTCAGCGGAACTAACGAATAAAAAAGCCCCTGCATAGGGGCTAAGATCTCACTGGAGAGATTCTGTTAGAGTCTACTCAAATGCTTCAAAAACATCCCCGATCATAATCTTAACAAAGGGGATATTGATTACAAACCCATCAAAAAAGAATACCTGTGCCTCGTCGATGTCCTGATCTTGTTTCCAACCTAGCACTGGTTGGCTCTGTACCGTCTCTATCGACAGCCCGAATACATGATGAAACCTTGCCGCTACCATCCCCAATCGTCTCCTTCTAATCCATGTGCGTTGTAGTCTGTAACCCTCTTCTCAAAGAAATTACTCATACTACTACCACCTAATAACTCTTCCATCCACGGTAAAGGATTCTCCTTAACCTTCCAGTTCGTCTTGAGACCAAGTTGGAGTAAACGTCTGTCTGCGAGGTAGCGAATGTACTGCTTGACATCTGCCGCCGACAAACCTTCCAAGTCACCCATCTCATACGCAAGATCAATAACTTTGTCTTCCAGCTTGACCGCAGTTCTAAACATTTCGTAAATATCTTTCTTAAAATCATCATTCACAACTCTTGGATGTTCTTCGCAGAACTCCCTAAACAACTTCGCCATACCTTCAGCGTGTTGGCTCTCATCACGTACTGACCATTCAACAACAGTACACATACCCGGCATCTTACCGAATCTCTGGTAGTTTAACAACATTGCAAATGCTGAGAACAACGACATCCCTTCATTCAGTACAGAACGTGCGATAGCCATTGCTGTGCCTGCATGAGAATGTACGTCTAATCCGGACATGAACTCCAGTTTTGCAGACATTTGATGATATTCTAGGAACGTACTAAACTCCTCTTCAGGAAGTCCAAGAGTGTCATTGAGAAGGGCGTATGCTCGTTGGTGGATGAACTCACGTGAAGCAAAGGCTGTGAGCATGGCTCTGATTTCGTTGTTCTTGAACTTGGGAATGTAATACTCAAGATAGTTTGTTCCAACCGCCACGTCTGTTTGCGTAAATAACCGCAGGATCTGGGTGATGTGGTGCTTCTCGCTTTCCGATAATGCCCCCGACTTCCAGTGATTGACATCTGTCTGTAACTCCAGTTCATCTTCTATCCAGTGAATGCGCTCATGTTCTGTTGCATACTTTACAGCCCATGGGTAGGTAAAGGGCTTGTATGCTGTGTTACTCTCTAGTAGGGGCATCTAAGTTCTCCAGTTCTGTTTGGTTCTGATATATTACATTCATCAGGTTATTGTTGTGGTATTGCAGTCTTTCTATCTCGCTGTATGATTTTTGTAAGACCGTAAAACAATCATTAAGTAGTCGTCTATTAAAGGGGTCAGAGTCCTTAATTATATCCAGTCTTTTAATCAGATTGCTTATCTCTTCTTTCATCCTTGTCCCCTATAAGGTTTGTAAGAACGTCTCTTGTTCTTATTCATCGATGATGTCTTAGTCATACCTCTGCCTATACTCGTGCCTTTAATAACAGGTTCTATCTTTACTCGTTCTGTTTGCTTAGTTCTAGCCATGACAGCTTAAACACTCCTCTGTATCTTCAAAGTCCTTCAGCGCATTACGGTCCACTTTAGTCCCAACCTTCTCCGCTGTAACACCTGCTGTCGTGCGTAGATAATATAATCCTTTAAGCCCTTCCTTCCACGCTTTGAGGTGTACCTGATTAACAATAGCCTTGTCAGTACCCGATGGGAAGAACACGTTAACACTCTGCCCCTGACATATAAACTCTTGTCTTTTGGCGGCGTGTTCGACAACCCATCCCTGATCGAGTTCAAATGCTGTCTTAAATGTAGCCTTCTCTTCGTCGGATAGGAACTCCAAGTGCTGTACAGAGCCTTCATTCTCAAGAATACTTTGCCATACCTTCTTGGTGTTCTGTCCTTTGGCATCTAGAAGTTCCTCCAAGTACGGATTACGAACAGTATGACTACCGGCACGAGTACGATGGACAAAGCAGTTGCTAATACGTGGTTCAATGCTAGCAGAACACCCACATAGGATACTAGAATTAGCGTTAGGAGCAATAGCCAACAGATGCATATTTCTAACACCATAACCCACTCCATCAGGACATTCAGAACGCTCCATAGCGAGAGAGTAGGTGGCCTGTAAAGACTGTTCTTTGATCTCTTTGAAGATTGCATAGTTCTCACTGGCCGCCTGCCACGACTCCCAAGCTATCCCTTTGCTTTGGAGATACCCATGGAATCCCATTGCTCCGAGGCCGACTGAACGCTCTCTATAAGCTGAGTAGACAGCTTTTCCAAGTTCTTCTGGTGCGTTGTCAATAAAGTATTGAAGCACGTTGTCCAAGAATCGGATAAGGTCGCCAACCATGCCACTTGTTCTCCACTCATCGTATTTTTCGAGGTTGACGCTTGAGAGGCAACAGACTGCTGTGCGTTCTTCACTTGTTGCGAGATGGATTTCGTTGCAGAGGTTACTGCCATTAATTGACAATCCAAGTTTTCTTTGAGCTTCTGGTAAGCCTCGTCTGGCTGTGTCGATAAAGTTAAGGTAAGGACTGCCAGTTCTGAAGCGAGCCTCAAGTATTCGTTGCCAAAGCTTGCGAGCTTTGATTGTATCTCTGACAATTCCTGTATTTGGATCTGTAAGTTGCCATTCTGTATCATTGATTACACACTCCATAAAGTTGTCTGTGATGTTCACAGCGTTAAACAAATTAAAACATTTCCGATTGATGTCCCCACCAGTCGGTACTTTAAAACTAATAAACTCTTCGATGTCAGGGTGACTCACATCTAAGTAAGCGGCATAGCTTCCTTTCCGTGTCTTCCCCTGTTTGTACGCAGTCATCTGAGAGTCTATCACTTTCATAAATGGGATAGGCCCGGGAGCTTTATCGCTGATTCCCCGGACATCACCCCAATGACCTCCGACACCTCCGCCTTTGACGGAGAGCCATGCTACTTCACCATTATGCTCAATAAGGCTATTAAGATTGTCCCCCACGTAAGTAAGGAAACAACTAATAGGCAAGCCCCAATTGTTTCTGCCATGTTCAGGTGCGTTTGACAACACAGGTGACGCAAACATAAACCAACCTTTCGAAGCATAATCATAAATACGCTGTGCAAAGTCGAGGTCCCCATCGCAGTAAGCCACTGAAGCACGTGCAAAGGCTTGCTGAGGACTGTTTTCATGCTCAAGCATATAGTAGTCTTGCATGAGTTTAATTGCTTGATCACTGAGTCTAAGGTCTCTTTCATAATCAATCGTTATCCCAAGATGTGTTGTCATCGAATTGGCTCTCCAGAGTTTCGTATTGTTCTTCAATTAAGTCACCGCAACGGTTGACGATGTCTTCTGACGTTAGCTCTAAGAGTTCTATCAGAGTGACCTCTTCAACCTGCATCAGTTTTTCTTTCAGTTCTTCAATCGTCAGCATAAAACGGAACCGTCCATTCTACAGTAACTCAAGCAGTTTGTCAATATAATGACGGGCTTTTTCAACATCGATCTTACCACCCTTCTCAGGATATCGGGCTATGTATTTGATAATGTTACCACGAATGTAGCCTTCAAACTGTTCTTCAGACATTACAGCCTGCATAAAGTCCCAAGGTTGTATTGACTTCGATGTGTAATGCTCGCCAGCAACTTGATGATCTCTAGCAAAGTTACAATCAAACTCCTTAGCCATCTCATGCAAATCAATCATTTCTTTACAAGCTCCATAAAGTGTTCTAAATCTACGACAGCCAATGGCTTTGATCTGTCTTGCTTGATAACTACAAGAGGTTCGTAGTCATTGTGTCCAGTTGCTTGGACGTAATAATTATAGACTGCAATCTTTGCTAAATTCTTACATTCAACAGTGTAGGGAAACAGCTTCCTTGCCGCCGGTGATAACTGGACATCCTCTCCTCCAGCCCCCATAGAGGTACTACGTACATCATCAGTCTCTAAATTAGGGAAAGCGTTGAGTATCGAGTCTCTAACAGTCTGTTGCAACCTACGACCTTTCGCCTTCGCAGACTGAGTTTTTATGCCTGCGTTCGCCTTTCTTGTAGGCTTTTTTACGGTCTTTGAAGACTTTCGGTTTGTTGAACCTGTCATTGTGTTTCGCAACAAAGTTGCGGCGGTTGAAATACGTCATCATTCTTTCTCAACATGTACAACAAATGTCCGTTCTCAACAGCTCTATCATAACCCAACAGTTCAACGCAGATATCCCACATCTCCTGTTCGCTCTTGTCAGTTAAAAGCTTTTCGGCTTTAACCTCACCGATGCCTCTAACACCCTTAATATTATCCACACGGTCACCTGTGAGCATCTGCTTATAGAATCTAAACAGACCCTCAACAGGATCAATGTGGTACAGCTCCTTCTTCGTAAAATTATAATGCCATCCGGGGACTTGATCGAGATCTTTATCAAGGCTCACGATCACGCTAGTGTCTCCTAGCTCTGTCGCCCGGATTGCCAATGCATCATCTGCTTCGATACCGTCCGACACAGTGGCCGACCAAGCGTCTACAAGGTATTCCCGTAACAGATGATAGTGGACAGGCTTCTCAGTGCCTTTACGGTTGCCCTTATACGGTACAGTGACAGCAATGTCATTACGGAAGTTCTTCTTCCCTGTGAGATGAAGCTCCCATGTCTGGACTTTCGGTAAATCGACCAGCAACATATCCTCTAAGAAGTGTGCCATCGTTCTGATGGCGACACCTTCAGTTTCATTGTTGCAGGCAAACCCAATGCGATAGTTCAGAATATCTGCATCGATAAGGGCATGGTTCATTATAACAGCTCGTCGTCGTCGACAGACACAGATACATCACCTGCATCGCCTTCGAACGAAACAAGTTCGGAGATAACCAGCTTCTGAAGAGAAGGGCTACGACCGGCCTTGTTCTTCCAGTTCCAATCATAGAAACCAACCAAAGCAACAGCTTGAGAACCGTTGCCGATACCGACACCATCCAACTCTTCACCAGAGCTATCGTAAGCCCGGATAGGATTGTTGGACTTACAGGTTACAAAGTAACCCTTGCCTTCTTTTTGACCGACTGTCAGCCCCATAGATTCTAGGGCAGAAACAGCACCGTCTGAGAGATTGCAGAGGTCGATCTGATACTTGTTCGACATCTCGTTACGACGATCTAAATAAGCCCACATGACATCGGCTTTGATCTTAACACGCTGTGTGTCATTCATAGTCATTCTCCTTAGTGGTGACTAAAACAATATTATAACATACTCTTAATGAGTTTCAAACCAATTTTTACCGATTTTTGCTTCGGCATCTACTGGGCATCGAAAGCCCATGGTAATCCCGGCTTGTGAGGCCGATTCGCACATAATCTGTGCAACGTCTTCACCATATCTCTCCGCTGTTTCAACTTGTATTTCGTCGTGGACAAATGCAACCTGCTGTACAGGTAGTCCTTTTTGTCGTAGGGTTTTATGCGCTTCAATACACCACTGCTTTGCAATGATAGCCCCACACCCTTGTAGTAGTGAATTAAGTGCGGCATGCTCTGAACGCACCAGTATTCTTCTACCGTCCAAGCCCGGTACATACCCTTCGCTCGCCACTTTCGCCACCTTCTCCATGAGGATTCGTAGCTTAGGGGTGTTAGAATAAAAGCGATGCAGGATTTCATTCCCTTCTTTCGCCCCACCTCCAACAATACTGCCAACTTTGCTTGGTCCCGCACCGTATAGGGTAGCATAGATAAGCGTCTTTGCTTGAGGGCGTGTGATACCTGCGGCATCAGCGTTCTTCTGATGGATATCGCCATTTAAAAGTTCCTCTGTCCATTCATCATCCCGCATGTAGTGTGCAAGACACCTTAATTCAATCCCTGCAAGATCTGTCCCGACTAATACATTACCGTCATCAACAGTCCACAGTGATCGGATCTCCTTACCGAACGGTTTAGTCACACTAGGCACTTGACCTAAATTCGGATTTCTATGTGTCATACGCCCGGTAATAGTCCCATTAGTGATGATACCTCCATGCACCCGGTCTGTCTCTTCATCGACATGTTTCAGCCATGAGTCGATCATACCGACACGTTTCTGAAGCATGAGATACTCAGCGATCAGTTGAGCCTCCGGGATATCAATCCCTTCAAGCGTACTCTCGTCGACAATCGGTTGACCTTTCTCTGTTTGTTTTGTTGGCTTCCATCCTTTGCTGATCAATCGCTCTGCAATCTGCTTACGTGATGCAAGGTTAAAGATTGTCACCTTATCCTTCAGCCTCTTGCCGGTCTTTTCAGACCAACGCTCCTCAGTAATCGGCGGAAACACTGCCTGAACCTCGTCCTCAATAACGCCCATGCGATCCATAAATGAAGCTCGCAGACTTTGAGTTGCAGATACATCCAGTTTAAAGCCTGTTCGTTCCTGTTGCCTGCAAATGACTGCGATGTCGTGTTCCAGTAGTATACTCTTCGACGGATCTTTCCATTCGTTAAGGGATTTAGTAAGGAACTGATAGAGCTTACGGGTAAGTCTAACATCTTGGATACAGTAATCCTGCATCTCTTGAGTAAGTCCATTGTCAAAGTCCTCAAATGCAAACTCAATCTTCCGATCTTCCAGTCTCTGACCCCATGCCTTCAAGCTGTGGCCTCCTTCGATGACGGGGTTCAAAAGTCTTGAAAGAATCAACGTGTCGACCGCTTTCGATTTCGGAATCCCAATGTTCCAAACTGTCCGCAACACTGGTGCATCGAAACCAATTAAGTTGTGACCGATGATTTGATCGTACTCCTTTACCAGTGGAGCCAGAGTTGATGGATCTGTATGACATTCAATTACTCCTGTACTAACATCCTGTGTTACACAAAGCCAAATCGTGCTGTGGACACTGTTCGTCTCGATATCCAATATTAACTTATTCATTTTTTTCTCAAATAACTTAATGCCCTTAGTATACCGTCTTCATCATCGCCAAGCAAGCCTATCGACAAATTACAATGAGAGCAGAGCCAGCCCCTAAACTGTTCGGTATGATAGCAATGATCTAAAACCAGTTTAGTATCAGTTTTACCACAACAATCACAGTTATCTGAAACAGGTGGGGCCGTCTCTTTTATGCGAGCTACGACAGAAGCATTGTATTTCTGACAGTCTTTACAAGAAGTGCTACGGCACTCTCGATCACCTGTAGCCCTACGATACAAACGAAACATTTCACGAGGTTTCTCCTGATTACAGTGTCTGCAAACAATCGTAGGACTGAGATCATCTGTTTCATCACTCTCTTCGAACAGGCTGTCCTGTATCATAACGCATCGACCTCGTCCTCACGCATACGCCCGGTATGGTGATTGTACAGCAATGCACAGGCTTTACCAGTTGTACCACTGAAACGATTCTTCAGCACCCGTACATACGTAGTGTTGCGCTCTTTCTCATCATCAGCCTGTCCATTACGTTCTAAGCCTATAACCATGTCAGAGAGCTGTGCAATCGATCCAGAGCCACGAAGCTGTGCCAGTGACGTTGCCGCACCCTCTTCATGTCCTTTAGACTCAGGACGTTTAAGGTGTGACACACAGATCACTGCAATCCCTGTCTCCTGAACCAACATCCGTAGCTTGGTCATGATCTCATCTATCGCTTTACGCTCATCCCCGTTAGACTGAGCAGAAACAATGATACTGATATGATCAACGAACACATAATCACATCTGGCAACTTTGGCAAGGTAGCGAACACGACTGACGATATTATCAACATCGCTGGAGCCGAAATGATCAAAGAGATACAGACGATCTGTACCAAGGGTTTGATGAAAAGCATCATCTTTCTCCTGTTGGGTTGCCTCAGTATCTGGTAGGTGTAGAGGCTTGTTAGCGGCTAACGACATCAAAGACAGTCCAGTCTTCCGGGTTGACTCTTCTAAGAACATCATACCGATATTAGACTGTGTGTTCTGAATGATATGCCAGATCACCTCACGTAAGAATTGTGACTTACCTAGACCAGACCCTGCTGTCACTGTCACCAACTCTTCTTTACGGATACCGTAGGTGAGCTTATTCAGCCCTCCGAATGGATAGTCTACGTCAGACTTCTGTACCGGTCTCATTACCTCATCATAGAGGTTAGAGCCTGCAACAATTCCATCAGGTGTCCATCTCTCAGCATGTTTGATAGCGTTGACATACTCAGCAGAACGATTGTTCTGTAGATAGTCTGAGGCATCCTTCAAGCCGTTGACAGGGACCACACTGTAGGCCTTGTGACTGAACAGCTCTGCACAGAGTGCCTGAGCTTCTAAGCCAGCCTGATCAGAATCAAAGCTAAAGATGACATTGGTGAAGCTATCTAGATACTCATAGTTAGCTTCACAGTCCTTTAAGGCTGATCCTGCACCATTACGCACAGAGACTACAGCAACCTTCTGAGGGTGTAGCATCTGGTAGGCTGACATAGCATCATACTCACCTTCGGTGACAATAACAGTCTTTCCCCCAGAAGGGAATTTATCTTGCCCAAATAGATCGTTAGAGGCTGACCAGTCACCTTCAGTCTTGAACCTCTTCTCATTGTTGATACGAACTTTAGCGGCTTTGTTGCGGTTGTAAGGAAACACCATGTCAGTGCCTCTTAAACCAACACCATAGACCTGACAGGTGTGGATGTTAAGTTTACGCACCGCTAAGTTGCTGTAAGAGATGCCCTGAGACGCATTGTAAGGCTCTGTATCGGACGATCTCTGTTTAGGTGATGTCACCCTACCACGCATAGGTATTACCTCTGCTGTTATCCCTGAATTTTCAGGAGGTATGTTAGAGCCACAGCTAAAGCAGTGACCCCAACCGTTATCATTGATTGCGAATGCATCGGAGCTGTCGCATTTAGGACAGCCGATGTGTGTGTCAACGAACGCCATTAACTTGTATCCCTTTTTTTGCTATTTCGATGTTATCGACAAGCCGGATGATCTGCTGTTGAATTTGTGTTTTACGCCCGACATCGAGTACACGTGCTTCACGCTTTCTGAGTTCTGTTAAGATTTCATAAAGGCTGTCTAAGCACCATTGCTTCGATTCTTGCGAGACATACTTTACCATCATAGGCTCCCTAAGTAATATTCCAATTTAGTATGCGCATGAGAAACCGATGTAGATATCTGGTCTAGTTCTTCAGACTCTACATCACCTGTGTCATTGATCAGCTCATTCGCAGACTCTAGGTGCTTTAAAGCTTCTTTGAGCAAAGGCTCCATCGCTCTTCTCACTCTGATATCAGTCATCATTCATGCACTCATTGATTAGGTCATGTCCAAGTCGCTGTGCGGCTGTGTCAACACGCTTGCGGAGATAATCCATTCTATTCTCTTGAAGACGACAGAACTCTGAGATCTTCTGAACAGACTCTGTACCGATTGCCAGCGTTGATAGGTACTCTTCAAGCTGATCGATGCTATAGATATTTTCCATTATATTTTCTCCATACGAACAATTTGTCCGTTTTCAATTGTGGCTATGAAGTTTGGAGGTAACAACCTGCTATACCCAAACGTAATGTAACCTTCACGATCTAAGATTAGGCGAAGCTTTACTTTCTTAGTCATCACGGCTCCTTTAGCTCATTCAAATATTCTTGGTATCGAACTTCAACGTCAACACCGAATATCGAATAGTATATTGACTCCACTGCAAGTTTGTCAAGTTCTTTCACACGATGGATCTCTTCGATGATCTCTTCGATACAGAACTTCAACGCCTCATCGTAGTCGTCATCACATCCGGTTTTAGGATCAACCTTCATTATCGAAATGCTCCATATTGTCCTGAACACGTTGCAGTATCACATCAGTGTATTCTTCTAACACCGATTGTAATGCTTCTTTCAGCGCCTGTACAGACTCTTCAGTGACGTTGCACAGACAGTCATCACTACCATCGTAGTAGAACACACGTTTGTCTAGCTCTCTCACTAGGATGATGGTGCTGACGTTATCTAATCCGTAGACTGAGTCCATTTGAGTATTTCCTTTTCCAGTTTGTTAGAGTGAAACGATGACACGGTTGCCTTGCCCGGTTTAGGCTCTAACGACTCAGCCATCGATTTAAATACATCGTACAGCAAAGGATCATCAGAGTCAAACAAATAATGCTCTGCTACAAACAAAGCCCATTTGTATGCTGACTCACCGGTCAAGCCTCCGCTGATCATGTCACGCTGTACTGTTGGAATCTTACCGTTCATAGTACCTCTACTTAGCTATTTAGCTATGTATACATAGTCTCTAACAGTCTATGTATATAATCCCTAAAGGACTATTTAGCTAAATAGCTTTAGAGCTAAATAGTCTATATAGGAGGGTAACACTAATCTTCATAGCTGTCAACCTCATCTTCAACATCCATTAAGTCATATCTTTCAACAGCTTGGATGTCATAGTTTACATGTTTGTAACAACTGTTGCAGAGATCTAAGAACTCTCCGCTAACAGAGCTTTTGCGTGTTGACTCAAAGTCATTCAATTCCACATTGCAGGCTTTGCATCTCATGGGCTTCACAGTCCTATGTTGTTTATTGAGTGTTCGATTATAACAGGTGTTGCCGACTGGTCAACTGTTTTTTTCAAAACAGGGTTCAACAGTCCCAATATCGTGGGACCTCGCAGTCCCTTATATATATGTTATACACTTTTAATTTATATATCCTGAAATTTCAGAAATCTGAAGAGGGGAGAGCGCACCGGATTGGTGCATCTTTCGTTCGCTATCGATACAGGCGGATCGATTGAAATATACAATTGTAGTTGCTGGGTTCGATTGTGCTTATAATTTGTCACCGGCAAAAACCGGCATTTTTAACCCATCGCAAAAGGAGCGATAAATTATGATTAAATTTCAACTCTTCAGCCTAAAGGCCTCAGACGTTCAAAATGGTCGTATTCGTTTTGATATGTATATTTGCAATAAGCGCATTGCAGGCCTTATCGGCCTTCGCAAAAAACAGTATCGTTTCGGTTTCGATGGAGGCGACACTTTCAAGCAAGCGCATTTAGGCAAAATCACAGTAGGTGTTGAAAAGCGCAAACCACTACGCCAGCTCTGGAATTGGGTTTAGGTATTAATCAACTATTGCGGCCTTCGGGCCGCTAAGGATCTAACATGCAAACAGTAATCGAAGTGACACCAAACCCATATAGCGATTTGCCAGCTTATTCGGTACAGGTTCCTAATGCTTTATCTGGTATGTATCTCAAAGACTATCTTGACGGTAGTCAGCCGCATTACAGTAATTCGCCGCAATTGTGTCAGATATTGGAATATCTAAACATTGAATTTGACACCATTGCCGACTATCCAAAAGACGACAATACATTGCGGTTTCTGTTTGATTCAGAAGAAGACGCAAATGATGCCGCCGCCGTCTTCACTCAAATTCAATCTATTAAGGGGCTGTAACATGCGCTTACTTTCAATCGATGGCAACTCGAAAATTGCCAAGACTAACAAGGCCGCCAAAGGCCGGTATCTATTTGCAGGCCTTTCATTAATGCCAGCCGATGACCTATGCCCGGGCGCTAAGGCCGCCGGATGCATGGAAACTTGTTTGCAATCGGCAGGCCGTGGAATATTCAAGAATGTTCAGGCCGCTCGCAAATCTAAGGCCGATTGGTTTCGATGCGATAAAGACGGGTTTCTGGACCAGCTTCGCAAAGATTTACATGCGCTTGAGCGTAAAGCGAAGCGTGAAGGCCTTCAGCCTGTAGTGCGTCTTAACGTGTTATCAGATATCGCATGGGAGGCCTATGGAATCCCCCAGGCATTCCCAGACATTCGGTTCTACGACTATACAAAGAGACAAGGCCGCATCGGTTCAAAGTTTATGCCCGATAACTATCATTTGACGTTTAGCTATTCCAATCAACCGGGATATTCGAATCAAGTCATTCGGGCATTGCATAAAGGCGCAAATATCGCTGTAGTCTTCTCTGGTGGTTTGCCTGCCAAGTTTCTAGGTCGACCGGTAGTTGATGGTGATTTGCACGATATCCGCATTGACGATCCATCGGGAATCATTATCGGCCTTCGTGCTAAAGGTAAAGCGAAGAAGCAACCAAATAATTTCGTCGTACCGAATCCAGAGGTCATTGCCACATGCTAGAACTGATCGAAATCGGCCTAGCTATCGGCCTTTTATGTTACGTAGTTTTTGATATGTAAAGGCCTTATTAATTCCCTCACTTCAGCCTGCTTAATCGCAGGCTTTTTTTTGCCTGCAGTGTATGTATCGCAGGCCTTAAAAGCATTAAGCAGCTTATGCCTACAACGCATTCTAAGCGCCTCCAAGCGACTCAGCCGGTAAAGTAATACCCTAGTATATGCCAGCATGTTGCAGGCTGTTACAGGCCTTTACAATCGGTCGTAGTGCTACAGGCTTTTCAGGCTTTCGAGACTACAGAGGGTACTTGACCGTCTCTCACACTTCATCGCCTGCATCGCCTGCACCGGCGCAAAAACAGCAACACAGACTGCATCGCCTGCACAATATGCCGGCGCTTTACAGCCTGCACAGCCTGCACCATCTTGGTGCGACAGTCTGCACCGTTCTGGTGCGTCTGCACTGTTTTGGTGCAGTCTGCCCTGCCCTGCTTTAAAGGCCCGGGGAGGGGCTATAGGACTTTAATATTATTATAGTACCTGCATAGACTTGCAAGAGGGCAAAATAGAACTTAAAAGCTATAAAAAAGAGCGTTTTTATAACTTTTATGTGATATATCAAGCCTTTGATAACTTTACAGATCTTGCACTGTCGTCTGTTATGCACGATCTATGCCAAAATGGTTGACTTTGCACCGTTTTTGTGCTAGACTATGAAGCCTGTGGAGAAAACCAAGGTAGTTCCATGACTGAAACAGTAAAAAGAGGTCCCGGCAGGCCTAAAAAGGGTGAAGTTGTTGCTAAGAAAGAAGGCAACAGAGGTGTTAGAGGCCGTCCACCCGGTGATGCCGCTATCATTAACGAGTATAAAGCTCGTATGTTGGCTTCACCGAAGTCTGGAAAGGTGATGGACGCTATATTTAATGCGGCGTTGGATGACGAGCATAAGAATCAAGCGGCGGCTTGGAAGTTGCTGATGGATCGGATGTTACCGGTTAGCTATTTCGAAAAGGACAAGATGTCACAGGGCAAAAACAGCGTATCTATCACGATTACAGGTGTTGGTACAAAAGCCTCTGTGCAGAACGACGAAGACATTATCGATATTGAACCGGTGGAATCAGATGACTGAAGAGTTGATTGAACAGATTAAACTAGATTTAACAAAGCATGAAGGTTGCAAGACTGATGTGTATCTTTGTTCAGAGGGCTATGCAACCGCAGGTATCGGACATATGTTGGTTGGAGACGAGGAGATGCCTGTTGGCGCTGAAGTCTCAATGGAACAGGTGTTAGAGTGGTTTAAGTCTGATTTCGATGAGGCTGTTGCAGACTGTTGTGCTTTGTTTCTAAACTTTAGTTCGTTACCTGATCAAGTTCAACGTGTGTTGGTTAACATGGCGTTTAATCTAGGACGGTCTCGACTCAGTAAGTTTAAGAATATGATTAAAGCAGTCAACGAAGGTAGATGGGCTAAAGCCGCTGATGAGATGGTAGCCTCTCGTTGGTACAACCAAGTTGGCAACAGGTCTATTGAGTTAGAAAACTGGATGAGAAACGCATGAGCTTATTTGAAGAGTTGCAGGCCAAAGGACGCAGTGTATTTCCAGCACCACAACGATTCTTTGATCCTGCCGATAAAGCCTACAATCCGAAGTTAGGTGGTCAGTTTGAATACACACCCGGCGGTCGTTATTTAGAAATGGGTCCAGAAGGTCCGCAGGACATTACAGGTCAAAGGCCTAAGCAGGCTGTAATTGGTGTGACTGGTGAAGGTAAACCGGTCATGAAGGTGTCGCAAGAATTAGATACTACCGGTGAAATTAAAAAGACCGGTCGCAAAGTAAAGACCAATCTGTTTAAGAAAAAAGCAGGTTGGAACTGGACTGAAGTTCCTCCGGGGTTTAATCCACAACCAGATAAAAACTTTCCGTTAGTGTCTGTTGAAGACGGTAAACAACATTACTACACAGTGCAAGCTGAGTTTCCAGAAGGTGTTGATCTGGCTCGTTATGAAAAGTCTAAGACTGAACCAAGGTTGCGTCCTACCAAAAAAGGTGGTATTCAACTCGGTGAAAAAGTCGGTGAAATTGAAGTCCGTGGTAAGAAACATCCGGTATACAACGCTATTAAAATATTTGGTCCAGCAGGTGCGGCAGTTGGTTTAGGACTTTCTGCGCTGGGGATGTCAGATGATGTTATGGCCGGGGGTATTAATTTAGACGATACAACACCCGGTGACGTATTAGACTTCTTAGCTCCTCTTGGGTTTGAAATCCCTAGAGCTGGTGAAGGTGCTGATGTTGTACCGATGGATGAACAAGGTGAGCCTGTATATCCGTTTCTAGATGAGATGGATATGCGTAACAATATGTTGATGCGGAACCCTCTGCTTGACTGAACTCAAAGTAGAGCTGTTACCGTGGCAACAAGAAGTATTTGATAGCCCAGTACGATTTAAGATTGTTGCGGCAGGTCGTCGTACAGGAAAGTCTCGACTAGCGGCATGGATGTTAATCATCAACGCATTGCAGACTGATAGAGGACATGTGTTCTACGTTGCACCGACTCAAGGTCAGGCACGTGACATTATGTGGAACACCCTGTTAGAGTTAGGTAACCCTGTTGTTACATCATCGCATGTGAACAACATGCAAATTAAGCTCATCAACGGTGCAACAATATCGTTGAAGGGCGCTGACAGACCAGAGACGATGCGTGGTGTATCTCTGAAGTTTTTGGTGTTGGATGAATACGCAGACATGAAACCGTCTGTATGGGAAACTGTACTGCGTCCTGCACTGGCTGACCAGAAGGGTTCAGCAATGTTTATTGGTACTCCTCTTGGAAGAAACCACTTCTATGAGCTGTACAAGTATGGTGAGTTAGCTGATGACCCGACATATCAGGCATGGCACTATACCAGTTATGACAATCCGTTACTAGATCCAGAAGAAATCGACATGGCTAAGAAGTCTATGTCAAGCTATGCTTTCCGACAGGAGTTCATGGCGAGCTTTGAGGCTCTTGGTTCAGAGATTTTTAAAGAAGATTGGATTAAGTTCACGGATGAAGAACCGACCGAAGGTGACTACTATATTGCAGTTGACCTTGCAGGCTTTGCAGACATTGCGGGCAAAGCAACGGGCAAATCTTCAAAGCTTGATAATACGGCTATCGCCATTGTCAAAGCCGGAACTGAGGGGTGGTATGTTGCTGACATTGTCTATGGGCGTTGGGACATCAAAAAAACAGCCCGTAAGATATTTGAGGCTGTTCGTGAATATCAGCCTATTGCAGTGGGTATTGAAAAAGGTGCGCTACGTAATGCGGTTCTTCCGTACCTAACAGATTTAATGAAGTCTGAACAACGGTTCTTTAGAGTTGAAGAACTAACCCACGGTAACAAGAAAAAGACTGACCGTGTTGTCTGGGCTTTGCAGGGACGCTTTGAGCATGGCAACATCTCATTAGCAGAAGGAGAATGGAATACAGAGTTCTTAGATGAGCTATTCCAGTTTCCAAATCCGTTGGTGCATGACGATTTAGTTGATGCACTGGCGTATATTGATCAGCTTGCTAAGGTTAGCTATTACGTTGACTTTGAGGAAGAAGAATTTCAATTTATTGATCCAATCGCAGGGTATTAAATATGGATTATGAAAATCGTTCACTAGTGTTAGCTGGCTTAGAAAACTGGGTCATTGGTAAATGTGATCAGTGGCGAGACCACTATGAAGCAAACTACTCTGAAAAGTTTGATGAGTATTACAGACTATGGCGTGGTATCTGGGACCCATCAGATAAGATGCGAGACTCAGAGCGTTCACGCCTAATCAGCCCTGCGCTACAACAGGCTGTCGAGTCTGCGGTTGCTGAAGTTGAAGAGGCTACATTTGGACGTGGTGTCTGGTTTGATATTAAAGATGACTTAGGTGACCAGAATCCTGTTGATGTACAACAACTACGTAACCAGTTAGCTGAAGATTTCCAAAAGACCCAAGTGCGGAAGGCTGTTGCAGAATGCGTATTGAATGCCGCAATCTTTGGCACTGGTATGGGTGAACTGGTCTTAGAAGAAAAGAAAGAGATGAGACCGGCAACACAGCCTGTACTGGACGGTGCTATGGCGGCTTTCGGTGTGATGGAAACAGATCGCTATGTTGTTCGTTTACGCCCGGTGTTACCGCAGAACTTTCTTATTGATCCGGTTGCAACATCTATTGAAGAAGCAATGGGCGTAGCTATCGATGAATATGTACCCCGTCATCACATTCTAAACGGTATTGAAAACGGGATCTATCGCAACATTGAAGTTGAGAACACCTACACCGACACCGACTTAGAGCCAGACAAGCAGTTGGTGATGTACGACGAAGACAAAGTACGTCTGACTAAGTATTACGGTTTGATTCCATCTGAGTTGTATATTGATGCAATTTCAGAAGGGTTATCTGAAGAGGAGGTTGAAGACTTAGACACTCCATCAACAGAATACATTGAGGCTATCGTAGTGCTTGCTAACGGTGGTCAATTACTCAAAGTAGAGGCTAACCCCTACATGATGCAAGATCGCCCTGTGGTGGCTTTCCCATGGGATGTCGTACCCGGTCGTTTCTGGGGACGTGGAATCTGTGAAAAGGGTTACAATGCACAGAAAGCGTTAGACACTGAACTGAGAGCCAGAATTGATGCGCTTGCGCTTACTGTACACCCTATGCTTGCTGTTGATGCTTCACGTCTTCCTAGAGGGGCAAAGATGGAAATCAGACCCGGCAAGACGATTCTTACCAACGGAAATCCTTCAGAGATCCTCCAACCGTTTAAATTCGGGTCGCTTGATCAGGTCTCATTCACCCAAGCTCGTGACCTGCAAACTATGGTACAGATGGCAACAGGTTCTATCGATGCCGCCGGAATACCCGGTAGTATTAACGGAGACTCTACTGCCGCCGGTATCTCAATGTCGCTCGGTGCAATCATCAAGCGTCACAAGCGTACACTGATTAACTTCCAAGAAGCTTTCTTACTACCGTTTGTTGAGAAAGCAGCATACCGGTACATGCAGTTTGATCCTGAATTGTACCCTGTACAAGACTATAAGTTTGTAGCATCAAGCTCGTTAGGCATTATTGCCCGTGAGTATGAGGTAACACAGCTTGTTCAATTGTTGCAGACTATGTCACCGGATAGCCCAATGTATCCGATGTTGATTGAATCTATCGTAGACAACATGAACCTGTCGAATCGTGAAGCAATCATCGAAGGGCTTCGTCAGGCTAATCAGCCTAATCCAGAAGAGCAACAGATGCAACAACAGCAGATGCAAGCTCAGATGGCGGCACAGCAAGCTCAGTTGGATCTATCAAATGCTCAGGCTACTGAAGCAATGTCTAGAGCTAGAAAGAATGCGGCTGAAACAGGCTTAACAGCCTATGAAGCTGAAACAAACCGATTGAAGGTTCTAACAACCAATCTAGAACCCGGAGATCAGGACGAGAAGGAATTTGAGCGTCGAGTGAAGTTAGCTGAGTTGTTACTCAAAGAGCGAGCGATTGCATCAGATGAAGCTATTGTATCTAAACAAATGAGGGAAAATAATCAATGATTACCCAAACAGAACTGAATCAAGTATTGATTGAAATTAACAAAATCCTTGATGGATTAAACAAACGTATCACAGATCTAGAGAAGGCACCAGCCCCTATTAAGAAGCCAACACCTTCTAAGTCTTGACTTTTGGCATAAAATATGCTAGAATATTCTTTATAGACAACGCACCAATAGGAGAATGTGTTGACAAAAGAAGATGAAAAATATTATGAAACCTACTTCGACCTCTTCCTTCATTCAGGATGGAAGCAGTTGGTAACAGACCTTACTGAAAGTTTGGATTCTTACCGAATAGAAGATATTGCAGACGCTGATGCCCTAAAGCGGGTACAAGGCGAAAGAGCAATATTAAGTAGGCTTGTAAATTTTGAAGTTTCTATAAAGGAAACCTATGATTTAATATTGGAGGCCGAACGTGCTGAAGCGGTTTGACTTCCGATGTACAGAATGTAATCACATTGAAGAACAATGGGTAGACTCTGAAGAGAAGCTAACCACTTGTTATGAATGTGGACATACCGCCGTGCGGATAATCTCTCCGATTCGAACACATTATAAGGGATCAGGTTGGCCTGATGCTGACGATAAGTGGGCTAAGGATCATGAGAGAGCCGCTCGTAAATAAACACTTCCATAATGCTTTAACGGCACGGAGTACAATATGGCAAAATTAATTGAGCGTCCTGAAGAGGACACAACTGAAGAGTACACAACGCTCGAAAAAACTGAAGAACAATTTGAAGAGCCTGAACAGCCTGAAGAGGTAACTGCACAGGAAGATGAAATCCCTGATAAGTATCAAGGGAAAGACATCAAAGATATCGTTAGGATGCACCAAGAAGCTGAAAAGCTTTTAGGTCGTCAAAGTTCTGAAGTTGGAGAGTTGCGGAAAATCGTTGATGACTTCGTAAAGACTCAACTCGATACACAAAAACAAAGCCCACAGGCACAGGTCGAAGAAGACGAGTTAGACTTTTTCTATGATCCTGAAGCCGCTGTTCAGAAGGTGATTGACCGTCATCCGAAGATTAAAGAAGCCGAAGAATACACCCGCCAAGCTAAGCAGGCGTCAATTATCGGTAAGATCGAACAGAAGCATCCAGACTTTAAAGACATTGTCGCTGACAATGCATTTGCAGAATGGGTTCAAGCTTCAAAAGTTCGAACAGAGCTTTATATTCGGGCTGACCAGCAATTTGACTTCGACAGTGCTGATGAGCTTCTAAGCCTCTGGAAAGAGCGTAGACAAGCTGTATCAAACACTGAAGACCTCAATAAAGCTGATCGGCAACGACAGGCAAGAGCCGCCTCAACAGGAGCCGCTAAAGGATCGGGTGAAGCCCCATCTCGAAAGATCTATCGACGTGCCGACATTATTGAACTCATGCAGAAAGATCCAAAGCGTTACAATGCCATGGCTGATGAAATCATGGCGGCGTATGCAGAGGGTCGTGTTAAATAACCTAAAGCATTAAGGAGCTTTAAAATGGCACTTGGTACTAACCACGTCACCAATACTACTGGGGCTACTTTCATCCCAGAGATTTGGTCCGACGAAATCATTGCGGCCTACGAGAAATCACTCGTATTGGCTAATCTTGTTAACCGTATGCCCATGACAGGCAAGAAAGGCGATACACTTCATATCCCTAAGCCTACTCGTGGCGATGCATCTGCAAAGACTGCTGAAGCTCAGGTCACCCTGATTGCGGCAACTGAGTCAGAAGTGCAAGTCACTATCGATCAGCACTACGAGTATTCTCGTTTGATCGAAGACATCACTGACGTGCAAGCTCTGTCTTCACTCCGTCAGTTCTACACTTCAGACGCTGGCTATGCGCTTGCTAAGCAAGTTGACACTGATTTGTTTGCATTGGGTAAGTCTTTGGGTAACTCTGATGGTGCAGACTGGATTCACAGCAACTCATACTACATGGACGCTTCTACAGGCTTAACTGCTTATACGGCTGATACTGTGGTTCCTGCTGACGTGTTCTCAGACGCTGGTTTCCGTGCGGCAATCAAAGAGTTGGATGATGCTGATGTTCCTATGGATCAGCGTTTCCTTGTTATTCCTCCATCAGTCATTCAGACTATCCGTGGGGAAAGCCGTTATGTGTCTTCAGACTTCGTATCTGGACAGACTGTTGTTAACGGAAATGTTGGTAGCCTCTACGGTATCGACATCTATGTTTCAACAAACTGCCCGCTCATCGAAACTGCGGCACAAAACGGCGCTACAGACGGTGGCGATCTGAAAGCAGGTATCTTAGGTCATAAAGACTTTGCGGTATTTGCAGAGCAGATGGGCGTCCGCTCACAAACTCAATACAAGCAAGAGTATCTTGGTGACTTGTTCACTGCCGACACTCTCTACGGCGTAAAAGTTTTACGTCCTGAATCAGCTTTGGCATTGGTCTTCAACGCCTAATCTGATTACTCTAGGGGCCTCAATCGAGGCCTCTTTCTAATTCTAATCACTGGAGAGACTAATGGCGATCTTTCGTGGAACTGGTAGCGCATCTGCTACAGCCGATCAAACAACGATTGATACAGTAACACAGGCTGTTGTAGACGCTGAAGCGGCTCGTGATCTTGCTGAAGATTATAAGGATGATGCCCAGATTGCTAAGAATGCGGCAGAAGCTCTCTACGGTGATCTAGCGGCTGTAAGCACTGCCAAGACTGATGCAGAAACAGCGGCTACCACAGCAACAACTAAAGCAAGTGAAGCATCTGACGATGCGGCTGATGCACAGAAACTAGCACTCAACCCTGTAGACTCAGAGTTTACACTGTCTGATGGATCTACTACAGGCTACTCAGCCCTACACTATAACACACAAACACAGTTACGTTACGATAACTTTGACGACCGTTACTTAGGTTCTAAATCGGTAGAACCATCTGTAGATAATGATGGAGACCCTTTAATCACCGGTGCGATGTACTTCGACACCACTGATAATTTAATGTATGTGTGGACTGGATCAGGATGGGTTAACGTAACACCGTCTTCAACAGTCACTATTTCTCAAGTAACAGACGTTACCTCTAATTCATCAGAACTCAACATCCTCGATGTCTCTGCACAGACTCCTTCAGACGGTAATGTATTAACCTACACCACTGCTGATGGTCTTAACTGGGCTACCCCATCCACAGAGACTAACGACTTAACAGCCTCCGTCACTTGGGCTAACGTACCAGACGCTAACATCACACAGTCATCTGTCACACAACATCAGGCGGCTCTATCTATTACAGAGTCTCAGATCAGTGACCTTCAGACTTATCTCACGACAGAAACTAATGATCTCACAGCGGCTGTTACATGGGCCAATGTTCCTGATGCAAACATTACTCAGTCTTCTGTTACACAACACCAAGCGGCACTGTCGATTACTGAAAGCCAGATTAGTGACTTTGGTACATACGAGCCTGTCGATACTGACATCCTCCGGGCAGACACAGCAGACACAATCACTGCACCGATGCGTGGCACTATCACAGACAATACAACCTCGCTTACGTTCGACATGATTACAACAAACAACTTCAAAGCGGCTGTATCTAGTGGAACGCCTACGCTGACATTCCAATATAACTCAACATCAACGCTTACAAATGCTGAAGGACAGTCAGGAAACATTTACCTTAACAATACTGGCGCAACCATATCGGCTGATACAGCGGTATTCATTAGCTCTGCTGACCTGACGACAATCAATACAGCAGGTAAATACTGGTTGAGTTACTTCTGTGATGGCACTAATGTGTTCGTTGCTGTAACTCCCGCATTAACTTCACAAGGTCTATAATGGCGATCATCCAAGGTAATGCAAAGCAAGGCTCTACACGAGGCTTCTATCCTAAGACCATTGAAGGATCGCTACGGTTTAACGATGATGACTCTGCGTACCTGAGTTGGACTCCTGATAGTGCGGGTAATCGTAAGACTTGGACTTGGAGTGGTTGGGTTAAGCGTGGGAATCTGGGCGGCAATAAAGTTTTGTTTGCCGCAGGTGTTTCTGGAGATACATCTACTCATGATTCATTAAGATTTAATGTTAATGACAATCTACAATTTTTGACACAGGCGGCAACAGGTACGTTAGTTGAAACATCTGCGGCATTTCGTGATCCGTCTGCTTGGTATCATGTAGTTCTTGCACACGATAGCACTCAGGCAACAAGTACAAACAGAGTTAAAATTTATGTCAACGGCCAATTACAAACTACTTCAGGAACTTACCCAACACTAAATGTTGATACTGCTATCAATAACAATGTTTCTCAGCAAGTAGGCGCACGTCAAATAACTGGAAGTGTTACAAACTACCTTGACGGCTACCTAGCCGAAGTCCACTTCTTAAACGGGATTGCGGCAGTTCCTGAAGATTTCGGTGAACTCAAGAACGGTGTGTGGGTAGCCAAGACATACGAAGGCGACTACGACTCTGCGGCACAAGTGACAGCAGGTAACCTGAATGGGTTCTACCTCAATTTCCAAGACGATACAGAGGTTGAGGCGTTCAATACAGTTTTGTGGCGTGGAGATGGCCTTAGCTCAAGCTCTGTTACAGGAATGGGCTTTGAGCCTGACTTAGTGTGGATAAAAGCTCGTGATGGCGCATACAATCATATTTTATTTGATTCAGTTCGTGGGGTTGGTAACTATCTTGCATCAAGTCAAGCATATGAAGAAAATTGGGCAGGTAATTTATTTCCAAATTCAGAACCAACTACCGATGGTTTTATTGTTGACGGGCATTTAAACGTATCCATAAACGAATCCGGTAAAAAATACGTTGCTTGGGGTTGGAAAGCAGGTGGCGCACCTACCGTTGATAACTCAGCAGGTGCAGGAAATGTTCCGACAGCAGGTAGTGTCAAGATTGACGGTGTTAACTCTACGTCTGAACTAGCAGGTAGTATCGCTGCCACAAGACTTTCTGCTAGCACTACTTACGGGTTTAGTATATGTGATTTTACGATGCCTTCTGAAGGTACTGCGACAATAGGTCATGGTCTTGGCACAGCTCCTTCAATGATTATTTTGAAGGCAAGGAATGTCAGTTATGGTTGGGCTGTATATCACGAGTCTATTGGAAATGAGCGTTATCTAGAATTACACAATGCTAACGGACAGTCAGGCACAAGCTCAGGATTATGGAACAGTACAAGTCCAACATCAGATGTTTTTAGTGTTGGTGCGTCTTTTACTAATGGATACAACTACATAGCCTACTGTTGGGCAGAGAAGTCTGGCTACTCTAAGTTTTCTAGTTACAGCGGATCAGCAAGCGATGTAGTTGTTGATGATCTTGGGTTCACTCCTGCAATGATTATCATAAAGCGCACAGACACAGGCAGCACAGGAGCTTGGATTACATTAGACAACACACGAGACGTTGCAAATCCTAAAGTAACTCGACTCTTTCCTAATGATACTAGTGGCGACTCTGCTACAAGCGATGGTGTTACATTTGATCCTAACGGCTTTACTGTTAAGGCAACTAATGCCGCAACTCTGAATGGTTCAGGCAACACATACATCTATGCCGCCTTTGCAGACACAAGAGAAGCGGCCTTCTGGTTAGATCAGTCTGGTAATGACAACGATTGGCAACCAGTCAACCTAGACCATAACGATACCGTTGCAGACAGTCCGACTGATAACTTTGCGACTTGGAATGGGGTCGTTGCAGGTAATTTTACTTTGTCGGAAGGTAATTTGAAGTCCACTGTTAACACGAATCGCAACGGTATTGTTAGCTCTATCGGATTTGATCCACAAGATACTGATGGGTACAAAGCTGAGTTCACTATCAACACGCTAGGAAATATGGTTATTGGTCTTGCTGATGAGACGTTTAAGACCGATGAAGGAACTGTGTATGCTACGACTCAAGCAAGGGCTGTTGTTTACGGTGTAGACGGCACTGTTTATGATGACGGGTCATCACAAGGTACGTTTTCTTCATTTACAGCAGGAGACGTAGTTACGATGTATGTCAAATCAGGGTCACTGTATTATGCAGTCAACGGAACGCTCGCAAATAGCGGAAGTCCTGTTGTAACCGGCATTTCTGACGACAAAGTATTTTGGTTACACGCATTATCGGGTGCATCGTCAGGAACATTGACAGCTAACTTTGGTCAGCAACCATTTGTTCATACAACTTCACTGGATTCTTGATATGGCTTTTAAATCACTCAGCACAGCCAACCTACCCGATCCTGCGATAGACCCTGCACAGGGAAGCAGTCCTGCGGATTACTTTGGGACACTGTTGTGGTCTGGTGACGACAACGCAACACGCACTATTCAAACAGGAGGCTCTGGTGTAACAGGTGACATTAACTTCACACCCGACTTCTCTTGGATTAAGCGTAGAAACGGATCGAGCAATGGTAGTGACCATATGCTATTGGATGCTGTTCGTGGTGTCGGTTCGTTCAATGCTTTATCCAGTAATGGAACACAAGAAGAAGGCAGGACAGAAGCAGGGTCATCTTGGATAAACTTTGGCGACATTGATGCGTTCACAACAGATGGATTTACTGTTCAGAAAGGTAGTGATCCAAGCCACACGCTAGAAGGCATTAACCAATCAGGTGGCACATACGTTGCTTGGAACTGGAAAGCAGGAACATCTGTATCAGGGTCGACTACTGGGTCAGGTACTAGCCAAAGTTATACTGGATCAGTTAGCACAATTTCTGGATTCGGAATCATTGGATATGCAGGGAATGCAACAGCAGGTCATTCAATCCCGCATCATTTAGACAGCGCACCTGAAGTTGTTATTGTAAAGCGTAGAACTGGCGCAGATAACTGGGCAGTAACTACACCTGACGTAAACAGGCTTTATCTTAACGGCACTAACGATGCGGCTAGTATTAACTACAACTGGGCAGATCAAGACGGTTCTGTTGTAACTCTGAACGGTACAGATGCGTTTATGAACGCTACCTCCAACACTTACATCATGTACTGCTTCCACAGTGTCGAAGGCTTCTCAAAGTTTTCTAGCTATGTCGGCAACGGTGATCCAGATGGCCCATTTGTGTACACAGGGTTTAGACCGTCATTCGTGATGATTAAGTGTTCTTCTGCCGCTAGCACATTTTGGATTATGTTTGATGTTGAACGAGATACATACAATGTAATGGATACTTATCTTCAGGCCCAAGCTAGTAACGCTGAATCTAGTTTTCCTTTTATAGATTATGTATCTAATGGATTTAAACATAGGCACAATTCTAGTCATACTAATACATCTGGGCAGACATACATCTACATGGCCTTTGCCGAAAACCCATTTAAGTACAGCAACGCTCGCTGATAGGAGATAGAAACAATGTGGACTTACTTAGGTAGAGTCATCAAGCAAGGCAGGGCGTGGACTGACGCTGAAGGTACACAGCACCCTGCTCAGTGGAATCGTTGGACAGACGAGGAGAAAGCCGCTAGAGGTCTGGTGTGGAATCAGGACTTACAGCCTGTACCGTTCGACAATCGCTTCTACTGGAGTGCAGGTGTTCCAAAGGCACTGGATGATGTCAACGAAGTAGATGAGGACGGTAATCCTGTACTGGACGAAGACGGTGTTCAGATCGTCACCAAAGGACTCAAGAGCAATGCCATCGCACAAGTCAAAGCAACAGCGGGTGGACTCCTACAACCAACTGATTGGATGGTTACACGAAAGGCAGAGACGGGAACGGAAGTACCAAGTGCCGTTGGAGATTACAGAACGGATGTCAGAACTGCGTCAGAGGCTATCGAGACTGCCATAGCAGGGGTCACTACCCTAGAAGCATTTATGGCTCTCTATGACGCTCCTGTGGACGCTGACGGTATGCCAACAGGTAATGCTCCCATTAACAACTGGCCGGATGCGATCTAAGGAACGGAGATGACAATGGCAACAGAAAGCACGAAAACTTTAGTAGACGGTTTAAGTGTGGTCACTGTAGTAGGAACGATAGGTGAACTGTTGCCTCCAATGGCGGCGTTGTTTACATTAGTATGGACAGCAATAAGGATTTACGAGACTAAGACAGTACAGAGGTTATTGGGGAAGGAACCCCCAGATGATAGCTGAACTAGCCGCCGCTAATGCGGCCTTTGGCGTTATTAAAGAAACCATCGCCAACGGCAAAGAACTGTATGAAGCAGGCCAAGCACTAGCAGACTACTTTGGCCTCAAGGCTGAGATACAAAAGAAAGCACATGAACACGGATATAAGTCTGACCTTGAAGCGTTCATGGCCACAGAGCAACTTAAAGAATATGAGGATGCTCTGAAGCAAATGATGATCTGGCAAGGGCGAGCCGGGTTATGGACAGATTGGTTAGACTACCAAAGGAAGATGAAGGAAAGCCGTGAAGCCGCAGAGAAAGCTGAGAAAGCCAAGAAAGCTAAACGTAAAAAACAAATTGTTGATATTTGTATTAGCATCGGTTTGGGCATTAGCGTTCTCTCAGCCATTGGCTTGGTAATATACATCTTCTACTGGCTCAGTAAACAGTAGGTCACCTATGTGGTTATTATTTGCAATCCTAATTCAGTCTGACGGCTACGCTGTTTATCCTCAAGGACCATTTGCAACAATGGATCAGTGTTTTGAAGCCCGTGAGTATTTCATGGCAACAGCACCACAGCCTAAGATGAACTATGATGCGATTTGTATACAGACGGACGTAACAGGAAATGCCTCATGATTGGAATCATTTCTAAAATACTTGGCTCAGGCGATGTCATCAAGAAAGGGATGGAGTTGATTGATGATATGCACACCTCTGATGAGGAAGCTATTGCCGCTAAGTCAAAGGCGAAGATTGACCTTATGAACGCCTATGCCCCATTTAAACTTGCCCAACGCTACATTGCTCTGATGTTCACAGCAGTGTTTCTTAGCATGTTTGTTCTTGTGCTTGCTATGACGTTAGCAGGTGAAGGTGACATTAACGCAGTCAAACAAATCATCGGTGACTTCTGGATTGGAGAAATCATGTTGATGATCGTTGGCTTTTATTTTGGCGGCGGTTTAGCCGAATCAGTAAGGAAGAAATAATATGATGTACGGTAAAAAGAAAACAGCACCGAAGAACAACACCCGGCGTAAGACTCCGATTGTGGATGCCCCTACGCCAATCCTCTGTGCAGGCTGTACTACCCCTGACACCTGTACAGCACAAGGTCGTTGCCGTAAGTCTGGTCAGCGTTTGGATACAATCTGATGCCTTACAGCAAGTACAGCCCTAAGCAAAAGAAACTAGCGGCAGTAGCTCCACCACGGAAGAAGATTACTGGTGCTGATCTGAAGAAGGTGAAGAAGCGTGGCAGTCAAAAGACAAGCAAAAAGTAAAGTCAATGAAGCTGGGAACTATACCAAACCTACCATGCGAAAGAACTTATTTAATAAGATCAAAGCAGGAGGCAAGGGTGGTAAACCCGGACAGTGGAGTGCAAGAAAAGCTCAAATGCTTGCCAAAGAGTACAAAGCTAAAGGTGGAGGCTATAAGTCATAATGAAAAAGCCACAACTGTCACTGAAAAAGTGGACAAAACAGAAATGGCGTACCAAGAGTGGCAAGCCATCTACACAAGGCTCCAAAGCTACCGGGGAGCGTTATCTACCGGAGAAAGCTATCAAGGCTCTTTCCGCAAAAGAATATGCGGCTACGACAAGAGCTAAACGAAAAGCAACTAAAGCAGGTAAGCAAGTTGCTAAACAACCTAAGAAGGTTGCACAGAAGACTGCGAAGTATCGTAAGTAATTTGACATTTAACATTTTTTCTGGTATAATACAATGGCTACAAAACGATCAGTTGGTGCAATATTAACAACCTCTTTAACGGATATCTACGAAGTACCGGCTAACAAACGTGCTGAGTGGCTGTTAGTATATATTACAAACACTGCCGGGTCAACAGAGTCGGTCACCGTTACGTACTACGATGATTCTAAAACAGCTTCTTTACCGGTGTTAGACGGCTATTCATTATCAGCTAAAGAGTTCTTTCAGCTAGGCGGTCAGTATAATGAGTTCATTATGATGGAAGCAGGTGATAAGATTCAAGCGTCTGCAACATCCCCTGCTACAATCCTAATCTCTGTTGTTGAACATAACGCTACAGCCGCTAGGAATGAAGACTGATGGCAACGAAGAAAGATCCCAGATTAGCTCGTGCAGGTGTTGCAGGCTATAACAAACCTAAGAGAACCCCCTCCCACCCTAAGAAGTCTCATGTTGTTGTCGCTAAAGTTGGTGACCAAGTAAAGACGATTCGGTTTGGACAACAGGGTGTTAAAGGCGCTGGTAAAAACCCTACATCCGCTAAAGACAAAGCACGTAAAAAGTCGTATTATGCTCGTCATAATGCCCAAGATTCCTCACCATCGAAGCTTTCTGCTCGATACTGGTCACATAAGGTGAAGTGGTAAATGAACTTCAAAGAACTTGTAAACGCTGTTCTTGTTCGACTACGTGAGCGTGAAGTCGAATCAGTATCCTCTACTGTATACTCAAAGTTGATTGGCGAACTTGTGAATGACGCTAAGCACGAAGTTGAGAATGCATGGGACTGGTCACATCTAAGAACTACACTCACTACAACAACTGCGGAAGGTATTTTTGCTTACACTCTGACATCTTCTGGTGACAGGCTGAAAGTGTTGAATGTTGTCAACGACACCAGCAACTGGTACATGACGTACAAATCTGCGGAAGAGTTTACAGATCTCTACCTAAACTATGATAACGTCACGTCAGGCGCTCCACAGTATTACAGCTTCAACGGCTTAGACGCAAACGATGATACGATTGCTGAAGTCTACCCTAAACCTGACGGAGTCTATGAGCTTCGTTTCAACTTAGTGGTTCGACCTTCTAAGCTCGTTAACAACACAGACAAACTGTACGCCCCGTCAGCCCCTATTATTATGCTTGCCTATGCCAAGGCCTTAGAAGAGCGTGGAGAGGACGGTGGAGCGTCTCCTGTGGCCGCTTACGCCACTGCAAACAGAATGCTCAATGATGCAATTTCATTTGATCAAGAGAAGCACTCTGAAGAGTTAGTGTTTAGGGCTATTTAATGGCTAGTCAATTACGTCCAATCACACTTGCCGCCCCCGGCTTTTTCGGGCTGAATACACAAGAGTCTGGTATTACACTGGCCTCTGGTTTTGCGTTAGAGGCTAAGAACTGTATCATTGATAAGTTCGGTAGGATCGGTGCTAGGAAGGGTTGGACACCGTTGTCAGGTACTTCCGTCAGTATGACTGGGCAAGTTAGGGCTATTGCAGAACACGTTGAATCATCTGGTAATCTGCGTATCTTGTTCACCGCTGATAACAAACTCTGGCGTTTAGACGGCAGTGATGACCCGGAAGAGGTACTCCCACAGTCTGGCACAGCGATCAACATCACTGAAGACGATTGGCAGATTATCAGCTACAACAACAAAGCATTGTTTGTTCAGCAAGATCATACAATGGTGTACTATGATGACACAACAGGCACGTATTATGAACTTACTGCCGCACCTGCATCGACGACACCATCCTGTGGTGCGGCCTGCTTTAACCGGGTATGGGTTGCTGATGACTATACCGTCTACTGGTCTAAGATCTTAGAGCCTACCACCTTCACAGGGACCGGTACAGGCTATATCAATATTCGTGAAGTCTTCGGTGAAGACGACAAAGTTACAGCGGTTACACAGTACAACAATCGATTGGTGATCTTTGGGAATAGAAACATTGCACTCTTTGCTGGCGGGGAAGACCCTACCGGTGAAGGGTTTAGAATGGTTGACCACATCACTGGTGTAGGCTGTATCGCTCGTGATAGTGTACAGTCTATCGGCACAGAGGTGGTGTTCTTAGCCGCTGATGGTGTTAGGGCATTAGGTCGTACAATTCAAGAGACTTCAGCACCTATGCGGGATATCTCAAAGAATGTTAGAGACGATATTGTAAGCTTTGCAACCTCTGAGCCTAAAACACGAATCAAGTCTATTTATTCACCGAATGATGCATTCTATTTACTGTCATTCCCTTCAGCTAACCTGACCTATGTGTTTGATGTTAGAGCGCCATTGCAGGACGGTTCATTTCGAGTTACTAAATGGACCAATATCAACCCAACAGCGTTTGCATTGACACGTAGTAATACTCTACTTCTAGGTCAAGAAGGCTATGTAGGTCAGTACGGTAACTATGCCGACAACGGTACAGCTTATAGTCTAGTTTACTTTACCAACTACTTTGACTTCGACAGCCCAACAACTGAGAAGCTGTTAAAGAAAATGAGACTGGCTATC
>Ga0208644_1000425_pt1 | contig 35386 bp, 59 predicted proteins | sample VirMetDEL_Nov_18_FD_184517 | JGI IMG/M metagenome (GOLD analysis project Ga0208644, IMG submission 184517) | Aqueous microbial communities from the Delaware River and Bay under freshwater to marine salinity gradient to study organic matter... | ecosystem: Environmental > Aquatic > Marine >...
TTCAGCTTTCCCAAGACTTCCAGGAAACAACCCACCAGATTGTTGCTGGGTTTTTAGCTGTGCCATGCGTGCTGCATCTTCCATGCGTTGCACATCAGAGGCAAAAGCACGTTCATACATAGGAGCAGTGATAGCTGTTCTGGTGGCTTCCGCTTCAGACAACAATGGGGATACTTCAGCAAGTTGCTTTTGCCTAGCAATTTGTTGCGCACTTAATTTGCGGAATGTTTCTCCGCTTATGTCTTTTCGTTCAGCAAGATCGGCCAAAGCCTGAAAAGCAGGTTGTTTTACATAAGCGGCTGCTTGTCCTGCTGTTTCTCCTTCAATAGATTTTGCAAGCGCGTTTTTAATAGCTTCTAAATTCTCTCCTGCTGCTTCACGCGCTATTTTTCCGGCTTTAACTTTAGGAGACTGCCCGGTAACAAGGTCAATAAATTTTTCCGCGCCTTTGTACCCAAGTTGCCCAAGTGCTGGAAGAACAAAAGGTATTACGGCGCTAACGCCAGCGCCCGTTGCCGTTTCGCCAATATCTCCACCTGACAAGATTCCGCTTGTTGCGGCTCCAGCACCAGTCGCGCCTGCCAGCTTAGCAAGCACGTTTGCTGCCCCTGGTTGCAATCCAGTTCGAAACCCCCCAGTGGATAAAGACTCAGCTAAAGGAGCGGTTATCCCGGCAACACGAGGTGCCACAGTGCCAATTGCACGAATGGCTTGAGCACCTTTTGATATTACCCCTATTGGAATTGCAGTTTCCCCGACAAGTTCTGCCCCACTAGTGACATATGGAGAAGTTTGTTGGTACGGTGCAATTTCTGCTGCAAGTTTTGCACGGCCTCGCGCCACATCTTCCTGGAGCAATTGAGCAGTTTTTTCTGCTCCAATAGCTCCTGCAAATTTTCCTAGCAATTCTTGCGCGCCAAGCGCTGCACGTCCAACCCCATAACCAGCACCAGCCCCAATAGTCTCAAGAATTCTTGGTTCTTCAGAAGGCGGCATTCCTCGCGTTTTAGGTTGAACAATTGTTGCCCTAGCCTCAAGTTCTGCCATGCGCCGCAATGCTTGCAGTTCTTCTCTTGGGTCCATTAGCGTTTTCCAAAACGAGCGCGGAGTTGTTCAAGTTCTGCTTGTTCTGCTGGAGTCAAAGGACCCCCTGTAACTTGCGCAGCAGGCTTAACTGGCTGGGCAGAAATAGCAGGCTCAATTCCCTTGTATTCATAAGTCATGTTATACGCATCGCGCACGCGCTGTTTTGAGCCTTGCAAACGAACAATAGCATCATCAATTGCGCGACGAACTGACTCTGGGTCTTGTCGTCTATCAATAGCCGCAAAAGCAGCGCGAAGCTGCTGCCCTTCCGCGTTTGATACGTTACCCAATGCGCCGCCAGTTGGCGAAGCATTTCGCATTTCTTGAAGCTCAGAAAACCCGCCTCTTGCCATAATTCGGTCGTAAATCGCTTCGGCTTCTCGGGCCTTGCCAGTAACGCCGGGAGTGCGGCCATAGATAAGCCCTGTGATGCCATTCAATCCCGGATGATCTTTTAACTTTTGAAGATCTGAGATCAAATCGTTAGTGGTGGCATCAAAAGTTTGTACAGCTTTAGTGGCTTGCGGATACTTAGCCTCACGCGCTTGAACTTCTTTTTTGGACAACGGTTCCGCTGCGCCTTCGGCTTTCCTTGCGGCTTCCTTTTCTGCAAGCTCCACGCGACGTTGCTCAAGACCAATTCGTGTTTGTTCTCTAGCTTCTTGCATTTCTTGAGCAGGAGACAATGCTTTCGGAATACGCGTGCCCGCCGTAGGAGCTTGCGCCGTTAGCTGCCGTTGATAGGCGGCTGTTGCCGCGGCACGCTCTGCCGGATCAGGAATGGTTGCCAACTGATTCATGACTTGCTGCGGCTCGCCTTGAAAAGCTCCAATAGGCTGCTGCGCAACAACTCCAGGTTGTTGGAATCTAGGCGTCCGAATAATCGCCGCCCCAGTATCGGAAGTAATCATTTCCGCAAGATTTTTTAGTTCTTGAGACCTGTTAAAAGCATGCTCAAGCGCCTGATTGCTTGACATTTTTGATACTTCATCAATGTCTTGGCTAAGATCAATCCCTTTGCCTTGATATTGATTCAATACCGACAAAATAGCAGCTTTTTCGGTGCCCGGGGCAGACATAGAAGCCGCACGTCCGGCAGAAAAAGCCCGCTCTGCAATGCCTCGGCCAATCTTAAGGTCTTCCTCAACCTGCTTAAGTTGAGCGGCTTTTTGATCTTGCAACGTTTTGGCCGTTTGAATAGCTTGCGGGCCAAGTCCAGCGGCAAACAGTGCTTTTACCGGGTCTGCGGTTTTGAACGCCTCGCGTGAGGTTAAAGCCTCTTCCTCGCCGCGTTGCGCGGCGCGAAGTTGCAAAGCGGCAAGTTGGTTAGCTTGCTCTTGCCTAGCTTGTTGCCTTGCACGCTCAAACGGTTGCAATGCAATCTCAGGTTGTATTACGCCAAAATCAATAAGTGAATTTGCCATATCTATTAACCGTAAAATTCTGGGGACCAGTTTTGAACAAACTCACCGGCAGCCTGCTGCGCTGGGCTTTGGTTAAATTGAGCAAGCCAGTTTTGAACAGTTGGGCTTCCAACAACATCATTAATTGTTTTCCCAATGTTTCCATATTGACTCGCACGAAGATTGCCCATAGCGAGTTGCGCAGCGCCAGCAGTGGCGCCTGCACCTAGAGCAATGTTGCCAAGGTTTGTGCCAAGTTGCCCAGCAGCGCCGCCAATGGATTGCGCGCTAGTTTGTCCAAGCCCGGCCAGAGATTGCAAAGGATTTAGCCTAGCTTGACGTTCTGCTTGATATCGATTGAAAGCGTTCTGATATTCTTGACTGGCTAGGTCTTGGCCATAGCGTTGAATGCCTTTCATCTGGGCGCCAGACATCAACCCACCACGCGCTGCTGCACTACGCTCCAAAGCTTTCATGCCTTCTGAAAGACGAAACCCATATCCTGGGTCAGCCTGAAACTGGGCCATTCCGAAAGGTTGGTATTGCTGTGCAAGTGGGGCAAGCTGATTAAGCGCAGTGACGCCAGCTTGACGCCAAGGCTCTTGAGCAGCCATCTGTTTTTCAAACATTTGGCGTTGCAAGTCAGCAGCATATTGGGCGGATTGTGCTCCAGTTTTTGCCGCTTCTTCCGTCGCTTCAGCTTGCTTTTTGGCACCTAGAAACCCAACTACGCTTTCAACTACGCTACCCATAGCTTTTTCTCCAATACGATCTTACCTCGATTGTCTTTCTGGCGATCTTTGAAGCCAAAGAACCGGGCAAGCCTTAATGATCTGGTGTTGCGCTCGCTAATCTTTACAATTGCGACTGGATATCTTTCTGCCATTGTAGCAAGGAAACTATTGATTTCCTTTTTGATATTCCACTTTCCACGACGTTCTGGCACTACAAACAAATCAAACTCATTGCCATCTGCAACGAATGCTCCGCCATCAAACAAAGTGATCTGTGCATTTTTCTCTATGTACTCACGCAACTCTGGCGAACGGCAATCAATACCGTCGAACTTCACCAAAGTGTCGCAGATCACTTCCCAAACGTCATCAGGTAATTTCACGACCATTTGATCGAATGTTAATGGCTGTAGCTGTTCCAGCAATCGTGCTTATAAACCCGCCAGGAGCAAGTGCTTGCCCAACCAGCTCTGGAAAAGTATATGTTTCAGCCGGTTGAAGGGTTTTAGTTTTAACAATAAGATTCTGATTGCCTGCCGTATCGGCACTGGTCACAATGTTTACGCTAATAGTTGCAGCCGCAGCGCTATAATTAGTAGCGGTAAACTTGTCAATAATGGTTGTTACGCCATTAGCTGTATACTGCGTCGTCTGCGTTGCTTCGGCAATTTTTGCCGGCACCAAAACTTTAACGGTAACAGTCATTATTTACTTTCCAAAGTAGTAAGGCGGGCTTCAATGCCTTTTGCAATGAATAACATAAGCTCTTGGTATCTGAAACTATACAGATTCCCGCCTTTTTTCTTTAGTTGTTTGATTCCTTTGGCGTCAGTTTCATACTCATCTTTCCATTCGTCATAGCAGATAAATCCATACGCCATAGGGTCAAGCCCATTTACTTTCATAATTTCAATAGCGCGTTGCACAGTCATCCCAATGTGATCACGCGCAAGATTTCCTTTTTGTGCAACTGCATCAAGAAACTTGAAGATTCCGATTTCTTTGCTAAGTTGCTTGGCAGCTGAAATTTCCGCACTGTTAAAAGCTCTAACAGCGGTTTTAACGCGAGCATCTGATGTGTTGATAGTACCGCTACCGGCGAAAACTTCTTTCCAACGAGATCCGCCTGCGCCAAGGTTTTGCGTGTTATCTGTCCCAGGATAAAACGCGCCTTGATTAGCCCCGCCATCGCATTTAACAGAAACAAGGTCCGTAAACGTTGGAGTCGCGCCAGCAGAGCCGGACGGTGCATAGCTAAACGTTATATCAGACGGCCCAAAATACAACCTCTGAATTTTGTCAGCGGCATTATAAGTATTACTAGCAATGTCCCAGTTATAAGCGATTGATTTATACCCGCCTCCACCGTCGCCTAAAAACAGTCTGGCTGTGCTACCAATAGAAACTTGCCCAGTAAATCTGGTTGGGGCTCCAATATAGTTGGAGCCTAGATTGTCTGCAATGTAAAGAGGATACTTGTTAGTGCCTTTGGTAAGATTGCCAATATAAACCCCATATTCATTAGTAACCGTACCAGTTCCGCTGACTGCGCGATACTCTAAACCATAACTATTGGTGACTGGCCCATTAGCGACCATGTAAGACCCAAACGCATAAAGATGCGTCAGAGTATTGCTGCCGTTATGGACGTTCCTAGCTTGGTAAGCAATGGTATGGTCCATTGCTTGAGCGCCAGACGAAGTAAGCGCAGCATCATACGAGCAGGCAGCGTTTCCAGCCACGCCAGGTGTAAATGTGGTTTGATCTCGAAAGCTATGCGGCGCAGTGTTGATTGTATGGGTTCTTAACACACGAAACACAGCATCAGGCGTGCCTGCATCGTCCGTAGCAGTACCTTCAAATCGATCCGCAGAAACCAGTGTGTCTGTAAACTCTAATGGGCTATTGATGTTATCAACGGTCCAAATTTCTACGTCATTAGCATCAGTAAGTTTAAATTTGTACTTATATACACTGAGATAAATCAATGCTTCTCCGCGCGAATCCAAAATAATTGGATTGGCGTTAGGTGTCACTCCAGCGTAATCAGAATATGTAGCTAATGGCGTAGTAGTGCCTGCGGCATATGTATAAACTTTGCCACCAGAAAGCGGGTTCCCGTTTGCATCAAAAAACTGCTGTTTTGCACTTGGGCTAAGAACAGTCATATTTGCCTCAATAAGATGTTGTTACGCAGTCACCGCTTTTGTAACAGCAAAGTTAAAAACTGGTTGTTCTGTGGTGGTACCGCCAGTGGTAGCAAATGTTATATTAAAACTGCCAGCGGACACGTTTGTTACATGAATCATATACAAATCAGTGCCGGATTTCTGGCAAATTCTAATAACATCAGTCGCGGCAACAGTAGAATTGGTTACAGTAAAAGTTTGCCATGCTGTAGAACCCGCGGCACTAACTAATGTTATTGCCCCATTTGTTTTGTTAAGAGTAACGCCTGTAGTTCTTGAGGTTGCTTGAGTAACTGCGCCACCAGACCCTGTGCCATACCCTAAACCACCTGCTCCAGTTACAAGAACATTCCCGCTTGTGTCAATTTTAAACCGTTCAAGGTCGCTGGTAGAAAAAGCGATTGGTTTATATCCGCCTGTGGAAGCATAGCTTGCAGAAAATGACCAGGCGTCAGCAGTGCTGTTAAAACCTATGCCAAGCGTTGACGTATCTCCTGAACGTTGAATTCCAAACCCATAAAATGCGCTTGTTTCGGCAGATTGTTTAAGTGCGATTACAGGGCCAGTAACCCCAGTAAATGCATTTAATGTAAGTTTATAACCTGGCGTAGCAGTTCCAATACCAACGTTTCCGCTGTTTCGGATTCTCATGCATTCAGTGGCCCCATTGTTGCCAGTTTGAAAGATGATGTCCGCGCCCGTTGTCCCAACCCCTGAAGTTGAGCGCAATGTAAGCGTGCTGGTAGTGCCCGTGCCGCCAATTACTAACGGCACCGTAGCGCTGGTTGTAATGGTTGGCGTTGCAATCGTTGGGCTGGTAGACCTAACCACATTGTCAGTGCCAGTGTTGGCCGTCCAGACAGGCGCAGTGCCATTAGACGTCAGGACATAGTTGCTTGTGCCAATACTTAAAAATGTAGTCGTGCTGGAAGCAGATTGGTACAGCAGCGCCCCAGCTGTTCCCCCAGCCACATTAGTGGCCGTGCCAATTGCTATAGATGACGAAGAAACATTCTTCCAATATTGAAGTGCTGAATCGTATTGAATTAGATCTTTATCAGCGAGTATCCCAAACTGAACGTTAGCGTCTGTTCCACCCAAAACAGACCCATAAACAATACGAATGTTTATTGATCCTGAACCGCCAGACCCTGCGTTAATAACTTCTCCAACGTACGTTTTTATGTTGGGCGCAGACGGTTTTGTTTTGGTTAGTCCTCCAACAAATGAAGGGTTGTAGTACAACGAATCTCCGTCTGCCCAGACTTCTCCAACGCTTGTACCAGTGGTATCAAATCCCCGGATATCTCCAGAAATCTGGATGAACCCAAAATCGTTAAGTGCAATATCTTGTGCGGCAACGCCCACAATTTGAACGGGGTCCGTCATGCCTGTGCTGGTTGGAGCCGCGGTAATAACGCCAGAGGCCCCAACTGACCCAGTATGCTTACAAAGCTGTCCCTTAGTAATTGATGCGGAAGCTTTAACATAAACAAACTGAGCTTGCCCAACTCTGACAAGGACGCTTTGGTTCATTTGCAAACCAAGCGTAGAGTTGCCATCCCAATATAGTGTGCCAGTGGGGGCAGGATTTGGAACGGCTGGTGATGGATTGTTAGAAAACCCAATCAATCGCACGTTGTCTTCATTGACGGCAGACAGAGTGCCAAGCTGAGGCAATGCTGGTTGAGCGTCTAATCTATTCAATGCTTGTCTTGCAGCATCTTCGTACTGAGCAAGCATTGCTGCTAATTGCGCTTGGTCATAAACAATACCAAGCTGTCCAATCACATCTTGCGATGGCGGAGAAACCTGCAAATCTTCAAGCGATGTCGTGCTTTGACCGTTGCCTGTTAATTGAAACAGGTTAAGGAAAAATCTATACCACTCCCTAGCCATCAACCCCGTGCGAGGATCAATGAACTCAACACGAGGGGCTGGAATGTTAGTAATGTTGTTAGGCATTCGTGCCGCTTACAATAAGTTCAGCGCCGGTAATGTAAATTTTTACAGGGTCAGTTCCAGAAAGCTCGTACACTCGATCACGCAATTTTGTGGTCATGCCAAGCCTGCGCCATAGTGTGCGATACCCGTACTCACCAATTTTGCCCATCTTGCGCCAGTATTCGCTTGACCAAGTGTGCCCGCCATCATCTGACCATCTAAGCGTGACTTCTGGGTCGCTGCCTTGCCCGGACACCAACCCAACGCCAGTTTGGCAATCTAACTGCAATGAGTGGTGCGCAGTTCTCATTAGATTGTTTTGTCCCGTCGGTAAAGCACGCCATGAACGAAGCCATTTTTGCGTGCTTCCGTTGTCGTCATACACTTCTAAATCAAATGCATACAAAGCGCCTGTTTCGTAATCCCCAACAATAATTTCGCCATTAAAATTCACTTGGCAATTGCTGCGGTGTCGTACAAATTGCCCATCTGAAAACCCTGCGCGCTCATGCCATGCGTTTGTGGATACGTCATAAACCCAAGTTGCATCTGCCGTTGGGAAGTTCAAAACATAGAAAGCGTGCCCGTCTTGCTGGTACGTGTATGCTAAGGCATCGGAAATGGTGCCGTATTGCTGGATCTGCCATTCAACTGCGTGCGTTGAAACTCGTTGTCCTGTGTACCCATTTGCACGATAAACGATGCCATTGCCACGAGCATCAGCCCCTAGCCAAAATAATGCGTTGTCTAGCTTTGCCACAGAGAATGTGGCGGCACATCCTATTTCGTTGTAAGCACCTTGAATCCGAGTAAGCGGGAAGTCAGACAAACCTGCGTCATACCAGACTTCAACAGAGTTTGTACCGAATAACCACACCTCACGGTGATCAACGATTGATGACACAAGATTGTCTGGTGATCCTTCAGCACTGGCAAAGTCCAACGGATCAATCTGGGTGCCCTCAAGCAATGAGGTGACCCATACTTTCTGACTGTTCGGCTCAATAAATACAAAATATCCGTCCAAATAGCTGACGGTCATTGCCCCAGGAAAATCTGGATCTGTAATCTGTTGAAACACCGATGTTTGTGAGTTGTAAATGTAACTTGGCCCATTACAGGCTACAAACAACTGCGTTCCATTGTCGGCCATGCTGACAGGGCCAACCCCACTTACCGTACCTAGAAGCGTCGCTGAATAGTCTGCATTCATCAAATACAATGATGCCCCAGACACAACGTACGCCTTGCCTCCAAAAGACCACATTCCACGAATTGGGCCATTACCAATGGTAGCCAATAAACGCAATCCTGGCGCTCTTTGCAAAAACGCAGGTTCTTTGCCACTTTCAGGCACGATCTCAGGAAACAAATTGACCATGCGGTTATCCGCAGCATTGACACTGCGGGCAACGTAACTAGAACCTAAGATAGGGGTTTTCATCAATAGTTCCCGGCATACACATTAAAGCGCTGCCGCGTTGCCACCAACGAATAAGGCATCGACATAATATCGTTGGAGTTGTTGATTCTTTTCAAATTGCGTTTGCTGACAATTGCAATTCTACGCACATCAGGGGATGGAGTAACCCCAAACTCTGGCCCAAGCTCAAGCGCCAAGTTGTAACGGAAAGCGCGAAGATACCCAGGGGGGAAGGCAAGCGTATCAGCCAATGTAACAGGTTGAGAGATTTCTTGCGCTGAAATGAAATGCCACTCCAGTGCCCGAGTGGGTTTAGGATAAACCGTCATAGTGACGTCTGGATACGTCATATTTATCCACATGACTTGTGGATAAGTTGAGGTCACCGTTTTTACCGCAATTCCATCATATTGTTGCTGATTGATGAACTTAATACCAAACGACACGTTGGTCGTTGCATCACGGAAATAGGTTGAGTCCTCAAGAAGAACAGGACGATTGCCTACAAAATCCCCACTCGGGCCAAGCGTTTGTTGAATCTGATCGGCAGGCCAAGTAAAAACTTGGTCTTGGGTGTTATAAATCATTAGATGCTCAATGTTCCACGATTGAATCATTTGATTCATCGCGTCTAAAGCATCTTGAGATGTTGCAGCAGAAGGAGTTTCTCCTTCGGCCAGCATTCCAAGCAACCTAAGAGAGCCGTTGATAATGTCGCCAGCCGTTGTCATGCTTGCCCCTTATTGCAGGTTTTTTGGAGGTCTGCCGCGCCTTTTAGGCTGCAAATGATTGACGGGTTGCAGGTCGCTTTCCTCTTGCTCTTCAAGAGTATAGCGCACCCAGCCATTTTCTTCATCAGCTTCGGCTTCCATATCGGAAATGGCTACTTTTGAACCATGTTGCCAATGTTTTAGATATATAACCATAAGAATAACAGGGGCCTAAGCCCCTGTCCTTAAGCAGCTGTGGTGACGTTTGTCCAAGTCGTAGAGCCGTTTGTATTTACATACAAGCGAGTCGAAGTGGACGAGCCATCAGTACGAATGTACAAAGAACCTTGCGCAGCCGCCAAGGTAGGCGCTCCAGACCCAAAAAACACGCCTAAATTTGACGTGCTAGAAAGCTTGAACCCTACGCCAGCAGTGCCTCCAGCAGGAACTGCCGTGCCAGTGTAGGCCGATACTGCTCCAGTGGAAGAAACGGAAGTAGCGGCAACCGTAGACGGAGTTGATGCGCCGATTGGAGAGCCATCTACACTGCCCCCAACGATTTCCATGTCACTGTATGCAACCCCAATTGCTTTGGTATTCGGCATATAAAAACCTTTCATAAAAGGGGGCAAAGCCCCCTTTAATTACACCACTCGATACAGAGTCCAAGCGCCTGACGCCGATTTTCTGGCGACGAATTGAGCACCTGTCGTTACCGGAATTGTCATCGTCAAAGAGCCCGAAACAGTCCAGCCCGTACCAGCAGCAATAACAGCCGTGCCAGACGATGTTCCGAGGTTGACAACGGTAAACTCAAAAGTCGTACCAATACGATCCGAGTTAATCAGCTGTGCTTCCAAATCAGATACCGTAGGCAGCGTATAAGTTTGGGAAGCAGTAATACCGCTATTAGCCAGAATCAGACCATTTAACAATTGAGCCACGCTGAGAGTGGCAGAAGCAGTAATTGAAACGGGATCAGCCGTAAGGTTGATGTAAGGTTCGTTAACGTTTCCATCGCCCAGCTGATACCCGCCAGCGCCATTAGGGAGAGCCATAATTAAATCCTTTCAAGTAATTAGTTTAAAACAGGGGCCGAAGCCCCTATTCTACTAGCCCCAAATCCGGCAGCCCATTTGCGGACGGATAACGCTATAGCCGTACAGGACGTCAATACGGCAAGGCAGGCGGTCATTGTTGATGTCGTACTGGCGAACCACACGCAGGCTAATACCGTTATGCACAGCGCGCGAGGCCATATCCACGCCTTGCGGCAGCAGAAGGTCGGCGGTTGCAAACGTGATAGCGTCTTTGTGATAGACCATGTTTTGCGGGTACGAAGTAGAAGCAGCGCCCAGCCAAGTCACGGCAGCACTTGATTGCGGGAAAGAATCCACCGTTGCCAGAGCATGCGCCGCGGTATAAATAGCCGGGAACACGGTCACAGACGCCACACCGCCACCAGATGCAGTGGCATCAGCAGTAACAACAAACTGCTGAAGCGAGCCAGTGGATTCACGAGTTTGCGGGTTAACCGCGAACACGCTGCCAATGGTAAAGACTTCGCCGGCCTTAATGGTGGCGCTTGCACCCAAGCCAGTCAAAGACAGGGTGGAGGTGCCTTGCGTGGACACAGTGGTGTTCACAGTGCCATTGGTACGGGTGCCAGTCGTAAGAACTTTGATAGATTGAGACATGTTGATTTCTTCAAAGCCCAAAACGCCAGTGCCCATCAGACCATTTTTGAATTGCTTGGAAATGGTGTCAGTAGGGTTAAACAGGCCTTTCATGCCTTCAACCAAGCCAGCGTTAGCCGCGGGATTAACCGTGGCATAACGGGGCGACATAACAGCCGCGTTTTCATTCAGCTTTTGTTGGGCTTGCAGCAGCACCAGCGAAGTGGCCGGGGTCGTACCAGGGGTGCCGACGCTGTTAGCAATACCTTTAAAAGCATTAGCGACATCTGCATCAATAGACGCAGCGAGCTGGCTAATACGAGGCTTCAACACACGATCTGCGAAGTCATCCAATTGCATGGTGAGTTCGGCAGAAGTGAAGTTCACGCCAATGTGCTTTTGCGAAGCCACAGACAGCGTGGTGTACTGCTCGTTGTCGTCCTGAACTTGCAGGGCGGCACCGTCGGTCACCAGAGCGCGGTCCGGCAGGCGGATACGCAGGGTAGAACCGATCTTGGCACCTTCAACAGCAAAGCTGTCGTCGTACTGACGGTTAACGTTACGGGTGAGCACCAGGTTGTTCTCGAGGATTTCGAGAGCCTTCCGGGTGATCATGTCAATGGTAAGAATACTATTTGCCATGATGATCCTTTAGAAGTTAGCGGTTACGTCGTGCTTCCCATTGCCGAATCTGCCGTTGCCGTTCTGCTTCGATCCATTCCGATGCGCTCATGGTTTTAGTAGAGCGTGGATCGGTCGTATCATAAGCAGGCGCGCCAGATGCACGCGCGGTTACAGGCTTAATCGGTGCCGGAGCACTGGTAGTTTTTTTGGCAGGAGGTTCAGCCGCTATTTTGGCCTCGATCCTTCCAATTTCTTTAGCTTGAAGATACGGAGACAGCCGGGAAATGCGATCGGCTTCTTTAGGATTAGCCCCGAGATAATATGCAACATCGGGACCAACGTCAGAAGCTTGGATTGTCTGCGCCATCACTTCAGTGATTCGAAGTTGCGGGTTATACGCGACTTGTTCAAAGTCTTCGTATTTATTCCGCGCCTCTTCTTCACGTTCGTGATAACTTTCTAACAGCGCCGCTTGCTGTTTGGCTTGCTCACGCTGCGCAATCAGCTCTTCTGCTTTACGAAGCGCCAGCGCTTCCGCGTAGGCTTCGGGGCTTTCAAACTGTTCAGCAGGCGGGATATCAGCCGGCATAGACCGTAAAGTCTGCGCCTCAGTAGCTTTACGCTGTTGTTCTCTTTCCCATTTCCTCTGTTCTCTTGCAAGCCGTTTTCCGATTAGCGCGTCGACCTCTTCCTGCGAAAATACTTTCGAAGGTTTTTCGTCGTTTTGCTGCTCGGCTTCAACTTCCGGCGCTGAAACTTCGGGTTCAGGTGATGCCGTCTCAACCTGTTCCGGCGCGGACATTTCCGCTGATGCTGCGACTTCTTCAGTCATGGTTTCGATTCCTTAGAATCCCTGGCTATCCCTGCCAGTAGGGTTAATAACCTGTATATCCTTGCACGTTTACATAAACTGCGCCGGTACCGCTGGCAGTAAGCGTAACAACTTCTAACAAAGTATTTGCAGTGCCCCTTAAAGGGGTATCAAAGGTCAAATTGATATTTACACCAGCAGTAGTTATCTTCGTGCGAAATAGCACCGTGCCTGCTGCGCCGTCTCTAACAGCAAATTCAGTTGCTGTCCCAAGAGCTTCGGCCATAATTTGAATGTTTTTAATGTAATTCCTAATACCAGTACCCGCAGCAGTTTTTACAGTCACAGCGGTGGTGGTATTAACAATACCTGAAGCGGCTGCGGCATAACTCCAAGTAACTTCCGGGATAGAGTATGGCATTACCACCAGACCAGCTGCTGTGGTCATGGAAAGCCGCGCAACATCCCCCGCAACTAACGTCGAAGGAGCAATTGCAGACCTAACCACTCCAGCCGTAAGGACAGGAGCGCCAGAGGCCGCCACATCTTCGCCGTTGACGCCAGAAACTGTTAACGTTGATGGTACTGGAGAAATATTCATTTGTAGTAACTCACGCTAATAGTTGCGGCTGCGCCGGTTTGAATGAACCTAATCTTCTTAAGGTCACCGTCATACATCATGCAGCTATTTGCTTGCATCAACATTCCGACTGATGCAGTTGGGTTAACCCCATCATCACGCCAGCGAACGGGGTTGGTTTCGCAGATAATCATTGCATGGGTCGGCAATGTCGACAACCCTTCTGGGGTAACAGTTGGGACGGTCAGCCCTGTTGCTGAACTTAAGCTTGTGATCTGCTGATATCCAAGGCAACTAGTAATATCTTTATTCATGCTAAAAACCTCAACTTATAAAGCGTCGAAAGATACAGACTGACAATCTCATCGATAATGTTGTGCAACGCCGTACATTCTTTTTCTACTACTTTATAGCGTTCAGACTCAATTTCATCTAGTTGATTTTGCAAAAACTCTATGATGTTATTAGTCTTTTTCACAGATTGTAGAGCAATCGGTCCAATTAGACCATATTTACCTTGATAAGCCTCGGCAAAACTATCTGCTAAATCAACAATGCCTTCGTAAAACCCTTGAAGCGCTACGTGCTTTGCATAACTTCTAGTATTTAAATGAACCGAGTGCGCGACATCGCGCCCCAAAAACAACAAACCGACAAAATCGGCGGGCTTCATTGCATCCCCTCAATTGGTTGATTCATTATCGGAGTTTGTTCTGGCATTTCTTGTTCCATTTCCGGCAATTCCTGCCCTGGCATTTCTGAAACCAGATCACCGCTAGTGATCATGCCCGCCAAAGTGCCCATGACAATATCTTGAATTTGTTCTTCATTCATACCAGACTGAACCGCGCTAATCCGTTGCGTTTCGGCTTGGTATGCTTTGACCTTACTGTCAAACTCTTTGATCTCAAGCTCACGCATTTCCACAGATTGCTGGACATTCTGCAACATTGCAGTCATCTGCTGCATTTGCTGCTCCATTGCCTGCATTTGTTGCTGCGCCATTTGAAGTTCGGGCGAAATGTTGTCGCCACTTTCCAACAGCTTAGGATCAATCATTTTGCGCATGCGTTTAGCAAGCTCATCAGCGCCAGGCCAGTCGAAGTTCTTTACCAAAAGATCGCCAGCCACTTGCCACAACGCCGGGTTTGCTTGCAGCACTTGCGACATTTGATCGGCAGACTCTTGCCGTTTGGTCATATAGCTCGGACCAGTGGTCACACAAACGTCGTATTTACCAATAGATGGGTTGTAAATCTTCTTAACCGTGTTGCCAAACTCATCTTTAATGCGCCGCACAGCTTCTTGCTGAGTCGGATCGATCATAACCATGTCTGGTTCGCCATCGATTCCGATGATGCGTGCAATTCGTTGCGTATCGTAAATTTTAGGCACCAAATCCACAATCTGACGCGTTACATGGCGAATGGCGCGGGCCAAGTTATCAACATAATGATAGGTTCCAGTGTTGCTTTGCCGCTGGCGCGCCAGAATTGCGCGGCCTGATTGCTCATTACCCTGCAAGCCAAGAGATGCGTCATATTGCGCTGTGGTGGCTTTAATGTCATCAGCAGCGCCCATTTTGGCCTGAATCAGGCCAGTTTGCGGCAGAGGAGGAGCGGCACGCTGAGGAAGCGGCAGCATGTTGCCATTGGCGTCTGTTACATCTGGGTTAACTTCAAGATAAGGCCAGTTCTGCGTATTGGCAGTTTTCCACTGAGTTTCGTACCCTTCGAACTGCCCCCCATACCCAATGAACGGCGCTTTGGGAGCCAAAGCAAGCATCTCGGCCTCTTGGCTAACCCAATAGTTATACATGCGCTGGGCGTCCTTGGCATTGCGCACAAGGCCAGACACATATATGCGCCCATCTACTTCATATTCGTTTCCAACCACCCGAACGACAGGGATGTACTTGCCTGCCCAGTCAGACTCCTCCAGCACTTCATAGCCGTTAATCTTGCACCAACGGACAACGCGCTTTTGCACACGCCGAGTGCGCACTGGCTTCATGCCAGCGGCTTTGAATTGCTTGTCTTTTGGCGACCCAGCAAACGCTGTCTGATTGCCATAATACAGATTTAGCGTGGCGGGTTCGTAATCAACATAAAAATATTCAGCGATTCTTACCGTATTTTCGTTGATCCACTGCGAAACGCTTTGATCTCCAACGCCTAGCTGTTGAAGTGTAGACAAAGGCTGCGCGTCAGGATACGTGCGCTCGTATTCTTCCTTGGTAATGTCTTCGGTGATGAAGCACCACTTGGCGTCAGCCCCGCACGGGTCCTGAATCAGGGGGTCCATGTAGACCGAGAAACTATTACGAACACGCCCGATCTTGATGTCTTGATCGAACGTGTTATCGTCGCAATACTCGGTCAGCAGGCGAATATACCCTTCGCCATAAGAAACTTGGTTTTCGCATGCGGTGTCGTATGCCACATCAGCATCGCTGATGTACTCAATATGCCGCGCCATCCCGTCAAAGATCTCTGCGACTTCAGGATCTGCCGCGTCATCCGCGGGGATTACCTTACCGGACGGGCGGTTCTGACGCTGATCATTGGTGACTTGCCGTACGTGTTGCGGCAGTTTGTTGATGGTTAGGCATGGCCGAGCATTGATCGTCTGCCCTTGCACCGCTCCGCGCGTCGCCAGCACATCTGCGGGCCATTGCCAATGATTGTCTGGCGATCCTGCATAAAATTTTAAATCGTCGAGTTCATCTTCACGGCTTTCTGAATACGCAGAAATTGCCATGCTAAGGCGCGCTCGAGCAGTTGCCAACAAGTCTTTTTCATGCGCCATTACTTGCCCTTTTTGGCCGGCTTTTTGGCAGCGCGTTGCGTTGCATAAGCGATGGCTACCGCTTGTTTTTGCGGTTTGCCGTGCGCCATCTCAGTTTTGACGTTTTTAGAAAATGCTTTCTTGCTTGCGCTTTTCACCAGAGGCATCACTTGTTCCCTTTTGCAGTCTTGGCAGATTGCTGAAACGCTTTTTTGGTTGGCGCTCCAGGCGTTCCTGGTTTGCGCATCTTTTCACCCGAGCCGGCTTTAATCCGAGCCCGTTTAGCGTGGATGTTGGCGTATAACCCAGGTTTACTTGCCACAGTTCCACCTCTTTAATGCAGCGCGCGCCCGTTCTCCATTTTTAGCTTTTGCAGCAACTCCGCCCATACGAGCGCAAAAAGAGGCCTTGCGACCCTTGTCGGCTTCAGTCTTTGGATTTGGAGCAGGGGCCTTGAGGTTGGACCCTGTTTCACGATTATACTTAGCGCGCCCCTTGGCCGTTAAGCCTGCGCCTTGCTTCGTTGGCAACTTCTCGCCACGCCCGACCGATAACGACACACTTTTTTTAGCCATTATGCCCCCATCCAGCCAGTTGAGCCCGTGAAAGGCCGCGGCGGTGCTGAAACCACTTGACGCTTAATTGTATTAGCTTTGCGGATTCCTTCGCAAGCATACCTTAAAGCGTCTATTACATGGTTATTTTTATCATCAATAATAGGCAATATCTCGTTAGTTTGTGAATCTATTTTATAAGAATAACTATTAAGTTCATCGATTAGATGTTTGCATCTTGGGTGCACCACAATGTCAAACGATTGCAAAAACGCGATGCCTTCTTCAATTGATCCTTTACCCTTTTGCGCGGGTTGAATCTTGGGATACCCATGCTTTTGCATGTAAGAAATAGTCTCAGGGCGTGCTGAGTCTGCGCGTATAAACCACTTTCTGGATTCTGGCACCCGGTCAAACAAGTCGGGCAGATTAACGATCTCGCACCCGATCATGTAAGCCTCATAATCAACATACAGGCGATTGCCTTCGATGGAGCATCGCACTAGCACTGACGGATCAACGCTGAACCCCCAGTCTGCGCCAAGCCTATATATCGTGCCTTCAGGCCGCTCGAAATCTTCCACGACCCAGTTCTTGAACACACGCGCTTCGCTGTTCTTGAGATACTCGCCACGCCATACGTGTTGCCACTTGTCTGGGTCGCGCCGCCGGTCGTACTCCATTTCATCCCGCAGCACCTGCGGAAACCATGGGTTGTCCTCATAATTTACGGGCAACACCACAGCGTCAGGCGGGGGCGTGTTTCCGCGGAGCAGCAGATCCACCGGGTCGTCATGACTATGCGGGTTCCAGGTAAACCACAGCTCCGAGCCAGGCTTGCGGATAGTAGGGCGCAGCAAGTCTAGACTGCGTTGAGACAAGCTTTGCGCCTCTTCTACCCACGCGCGGTCATAGCCCTCCAAAGACTTGATTGAATCCGCGGTGTGGTTCTGCATGCCCTGGAAAATGATCAAACCAGGCCCGTTTTTGCACTTAATGACAGCATCCTGCACCTCGAAGTAAGCCCCAGCATTCATAGTGCTGATCTTGTGCTCGATAAGGCGCTTCACAGACTGATTCAGCGACTTCTGGATCTCCCGCACGCACACTGAGGACTGCGACTGATCCATGATGTGGGCTTCGATAAGCATTTCGGCAAAGCAATGAGACTTCCCCGAACCCCGCCCACCGTAGGCGCCCTTATACCGCGCAGGCTTAAGCAATGGTAAAGCCCAACGCGGGGTTTGGATTTTGAGAGTGGTCATTACTGTTTAGTCACCTTTAGCGCCTGATCAACCCTCATTTCCAGATCTTTTGATTGCTGATCCGACCCATGCTTCATATCTAGCATTTCCTTGAACTTTCTCCACCGTTGCGCGTCATCATAATTTGCCTGCGCAGTGGCTTGGTTATGCCATGCAATCTGCTGCGTATAGGCCACGTTATGTTTTAGATATGCGTTCTCTGCCTGCAAATGCTGGTAAGTCATTGGCGGCGGCGGTTGGATTGGGTTCATGTGTTGTTCCTTGATCTGATTGCATCCCTACACAATTCAGCGCCGTGAGCGATGCCGTGATTCCAGTCGTCGTATTGGTCATCGGCGTTTTGAAACTTGTTCTGCATCTTCAGTTCATGGCAGATCAACGCACATGCCTCCCTCTCGGCAGCGGCGACAAGGGCGGCGAAGCGTTCGGCCTTCTGCATTGTTGGGCGCCAGCCGAACACCCCGGGTGATTCTTCTTTCAACATGCCTGCTTTCTCAAGCAAGTCGATCAGTTGACCCGGCGTCATGCTTGCCCCCTTGCTCGGATGGCTTCATGCAATTCAAAGTCGCCAGTAAAGTCGTAGCCGTGTTGATGAAATGCCTCGGCCATGCGAGCACACGCCTCGCGCTCGGCTACGGCGACAAGGGCGGCGAAGTTAAGCATCAATTCAGTTACGTTCTCCCATCCGTTTGGTTCCCACAGCCCATTTGGGTCTCCACCTTTGCCGGGGCCAAGGCACCCAGCCTCCCGCGCCATGCGGGTAATGTCTTCTTGGTTCATTTCAGTATCTCCCTCTCCAATATCGCAACTGCGCTGTCAATCTGCTCTACCAAGTAAGACGAGATCGCAGGCTCACGGTACAGACTTACGGCCTCAAGTGCGGACAGCAAGCGCATGATGCTCAGCATTTCTTCTTTGGTCATTTCATCTCCCTACCGATCTCAGCCGCAGCCCTGACAATCGCGCGGCGGGTCGCGGCGTAGGGATCAGGCTCTAACTCTTCCCACGCCCACGGCATGATGGTCTGCCCATCTACTTCACAGGCCCGCGCTACCGCAGTTGCTTCTACGGCTCTAGGATCAAACCCAATTTCAATTCCCAACTTCACAGCCAGTCGCAGCGCATCTCCATCGTTGATGAGTGGGTTCCAACAACTCATCCGAGTTCCGTCGCCGCCATAACTAATGTCTCTGTGAATCCCTGTTTTATTGATATAAGCGTATGGGTAATCCTTCTTGGAAGGAACCTTAATCCCCGCCGCCTTCGCAGCCAGCTCCAGCAACTCTTTGTCAGTCACGAGTTCTTCTCCTTCAGCTTGGCTGCAATGGCGCGAACAAATTGCACATCCTCCTCAGACTCACACAACGCCATATCCTCATCCGTCAGCCCAACCCACTCGCGGCGAGGTGGGTGGGTGTAAATAGGCTTATATGCCCAACCGGGAAGCAGATCTCCCGATGGCTGGTAATATGTAATGCCTTCATCATCACCCAAACTGTTTAGTATCATCCACGCGAACGGCTCCTGCTTTTCTGCCTCGGCTATCGCGGCGCGGAGGGCGTTGAAAGCGCGATATTGAAGTACGCGCCATTCAGCTTTGGTCATGTCATGCTTACTGTCCAACGCCTCAAGCGCCTGTTTCATGGCTTCGATGCTCATTATTCCCCACCCGCCCATGCAATCATGCGGCCCGCCAAGTACTCCACGTCTCGCGCCAACCGCGCCACTGCATCTGTGTCCGCTTGGGAGTAAGCAAGCTCACGCTGTAGTTCGTTGCATAGCTTTTTAAGCAGCACCAGATCAATCGACGGATCGTTCATTTTTAACCTTCATGCAAAATAGTTCGAACAATGCCGGGCACATCTTTCGCTCGCCAAGCTCCCACTGCTGCCAGTTTCGGGTGCTGCGATATATCAGTGCCGCGGCTTTGGACGCGCTTAAACCCGCCTTAGAGCGGATTTCGCGCACTTGTTGAGGGGTAGGGCTATCCATTACGCTCCAAGAGTCTTATGCGCCTTGCTTCTTCAAATCCGATCCATTCGCCATTGGCGTTTACGCCTCTTTTAAGCAGCTCTTCCCTCGCCAATTGGTTTAGGTCAATGTCGCCACGTGCCGCTGCTGCCAAAACGCTTGTTAGTGCTAACTGCATGTAGTCATTTGCAAGTTTCATTAGCATGCCTTTGCCATAGCTTCTGCATGGTCGCGCCGATCAAAGTAGCAGGAGCGCATGCCGTTTGACGTTTGAACCTGATACTCAATCTCTTCGCCATCTGGCGCGTGCGTCACGATTAAAGTGGCGTTTCCCATTTGACGATATGAAAAGTAACCCATGTCGATCTCCTGTAGTTGTGATGTGCTGACAACCTGAATAATACGCACATCGTGCGCAGATGTCAAGTGTTTTATCGTTCAAGTTCTCGCACAACTAACTGCGCATATCCTGCGATGTCTCTCCAAGAGTCCGCGTAATTTGGGTCGCCGTTAACAATTCGCGCAAGTTTATGGCAGATCATTTCAAGCGCTTCTGCTTGGTACGGAGCAAGCTGTGCGTCATGGTCAAGCACCAAAGACTTCAACATTTGGCTGATTTCGGCATGGCTTCTGAAATCTCCGTACCTAGCGCCACGCTCTTTCAATGTGTTGTCTATATCACTCATCTTCGATCCGTTTTGCTTGTCCGTCGACAACGACTCGCTCGATTTTGGCAATGGTAATTGGATTATTTGCATCTCCAGATAGCTCCAATTTATCGCCATATTTCTTAGGCGCGAGTTTTGATAACAACCATTTTCTAGTATCAATTCGAACCCGTTTATCTTGAACCGCCCCAGAATCAGTTGCGCCACTATCTGTGGTAGGTACTGGGGAATCTGCTATTTCCATTATCTCTTGCGCCATTCTTTCAATTAAATCTTCTCTGGCGCGCGCGTATTTGTCCGCTAGCTCCTTATTTTCCCCAACCCATCTAATAAAAGTATTATGCGGAACCCCGGCTTTTTGACACGCTTTAAATGTGCTTAATCCATTCTGCATTTCTTCCAATACAATTTCTGACACCGCATCACGATCATATTTTCTTGATGCCAATCTCGCCGTCATGATTGTTGATCCTCCAACCAAGCGCAAAAATAAAGTACCGCAACACAAACTAGAACAGTAATCATGATCTCATCTTAGCACATTGTGCGTATCAGACAGCGCGACGACCTCTAATCGTTTCCACCATCATTGGTGGCTTTGGATTGTCCGCCTCCCATAACATGAGTCTCCTGTAGTCTTCCCGTTTTTTGTACTCATTCATCCTAAACGTACATCTTTCGCACACCACCTTTTCTGTGCAGTCTTCACACCCTTCGCAAATTTCATACATCTTTGCCTCTATTCCACCAAACAAGTTTTCTCTTTCTGCATACCACTCTTCTCTTGCCTGATTCTTTTCTGTCTTTCTAAACAAAATGTCCAAATCTTCATTTGCCCTGATCTTATAAGCCGATGGCATTCGGCCTTTACCTAATTTAGTTTCAACAATTGCCTCCATTCTTTGCAATTCAGCAATAGCCTTATTAACTGATTGCTTTGACGAGCCTATTAACTCTGCAATCTCCATCTGACTGCCAACAAAAACACCTGTCTTATAATTGGCATTCGTAACCATCAGCATAAGCACTTTTGCTTCTGTGCCATTCAAATCAGAATACAAAGCGTGCCACCTCAAAATTTCCACGCACTTCTTGTAATCCATCTCCATCATATCCCCCTGTTAGTTTGTAAGACGATGTCCGCAGCGCGCATCGCGCGCGCGGACGAAGTCTTACGTTACACTTACGTTACACTTATACTTCGTAGGCGTCAATTTTATTTGCACGCTACAACAATTTTCTTGACCGCTACATTCATTTTCTTGCTCGCTACCACTCTTTTCTTTGCCTCTACAGAACAAAACTTTAATTGAGATTACATTTTTTTTTCTTAGCGGTAAAGTTTTTTTTCTTAGTAGTCATGCTTTTTGCTGTAGCGGGCAACAATCAATTTTTGGCCCTGAGTGACATGGCGCTGGCTGTGATGGAGTCAATGACCACCCAGCCATAGCGTTTTGGGGTGATAATTTCAGCGTTTATAAGCCTGCTAATAATCTTATTTTGCTTCGTAGGATTGGCCTCATCTTCTGCTTGTTTATATGTATAACCTTGTTGAGTAAGAAAATCGACAAAAGCAGACTTGCTTATATATGGCTGATCTTCGATAAATTCTGCTTTGGCATAAAACCATGCTCGTTCTAATACCCTAACATTCTCATCGTGTTGGCTTTGTGTTTTATAAGGCTGTTCTGAGCTGGCGGTTTCATCTGGCACGGCAACGCAAGTGGTTGCGGGTTTGCCAAACTTAGTTACACCCATCTCAACCACTTCAAGACGGAAATATATAACCTGGCCTTTACCTGGTAATTCTCTTTGCTTGGTGATAGTGGCGGATCTAATGCCATCCTTTTCCATCACTTCAATTTCAGTATCAATATGCGCCCGAATCCCTGACCAACCGCGGGCGCCTTTGGCTTGATCTTTGCCGTTATGGTGAATGATTAAAATTGCTGCTCCTGTTGCTGTGGCGACTGCATCAAACCTTGCCATGACTGGCCCCATGTCCTCACCGCTATTTTCGTTAGCGCCTGCGCTCATGCGTGCCAGGGTGTCACCAATAATTAAACGGACGGGCTGGCCTTTTATTTCTTCGATTGTCTTGACCAGTTCGATGACGTCGTTTGCATCGCCTTGGTTAGCGTAGAAATTAAGCGGGACTGGCACCATCGCCAGGTTTTCCAGACTGCATCCGAAATGCTTTTTAATGGCCTGCATGCGAGAGCGGATTGACCCAGGGGCTTCACTGGCTAAATACACCACTAGGCCGGGATCGATCTGGCGACCGAAAAACTCTTGGCCTGATGCAATGTGGGCGGCGAGAGACAAGGCAAAAAACGTCTTGCCGCTGTTGCTGTCTCCGTACAACACCGCCATGCCGCCTATAGTCATGAAGTCCTCGACCAGCTCATTCGGGGCTTCGTAGTCGGTTGATAGGCCATCGCCAAAAACAACCTTTAATTTATCCAACATTTTTTTATCGGCTTGAGGATTTAACATCCCTGCCAAGTCATGCCCTGCCTGCGCATAATCATTGGCATCGCCTTGGATTGGAGGCATGACCATGCGTGACCCATACTTGGCGCAGGCTTGCTCGGCGTACTTTTGGCCCACCCCGCTCGCATCGTTATCGGCCACGATTACAATGTCTTGGTTCTGGCCGTACAAATCACGCAGGGTGCCGGTGACTGGCACTAAGTTACTGGCGCTATAAGCCACCACGACTGGCCTGCCGCTTACCTCATGGATGGTGGCTGCTGTGGCGAAGCCTTCGGCAACATATAAGACACCTGGCGCGTCTAATGTCCCAAGCATGCAAAATTTGCCGCTTACGCTGCCACCTGGGTGGTAAAGTTTGCCGCCATCGGCATCGATGTACTGCAAGCTGGCAAGCGCGCCGTCTGAGTCAAAAAGCGGCACCATAAGGCGCCCGTCGCCAGTAATTTTGGCGCCGTGTGGTTGAATGCCTTTGCGCTTTAAGTAAGGATGCTCAGGACTGGCAGCCGCGCCTTCAGACCAGATAATTTCTACGGTGCTCGCCGCGGCTTCGTTTTGTTTCTTACGCTCCAGGTCACGAGCGGCTTTGGCTGCGGCAACTCTAGCGACGTGGGCCATTTCATCGGCTACGGTCCATTTTTTGCCAGTTTCTGCCTTAATTGTCTGCTCTATACCTTGCCGCCAATCGCCCCACACCATGGTGCAGATTCCATCTGCGTGACCAACATACCAGCCCGAGCGGTCGTGCTTTTTTGGATCTGGGCGAAACCGGCGAATCTGGCCATCCAGAATAATCTCGTCAGGTGGCGACACGCCCGCAGATAGCATCGCCTCGCGGAACTGCACTTCTGGCGGGGCGTAGGTAGGTGCGGGAGGTGGCGACCAGGGGCCGCCAAGTATCTTTGTGAGGTCAGCCATTCCGCACCCCGCCGCTCAGGTAGTCAGACAAGGCCTTGATTACTCGGTGCGTCGGGTTTGCTTCTTGGTCATTCAAAATGCTGCGGATCGTGTTCGGATGGATAGCCGTAGCCCTCGCCACCACCGAAATCTTCCGATCCTGCAAGGCTGCTCGGATGTCTTCAAGTGTCATGTTTTTATCCTTGTTTGTTAAAAAAATTTCATTGCGTTGTTGCAATCTAGCAGATTGCTTGCTATAGTACAACCACTGCACGAACGGAATGGCCGACGGTGCAGACAGATAGGAGTAAAAAAATGAACACAAACAATTTTGCCGCACTATTGGATGCTCTCAATTCATTGGAAAACGCGGCAACTGCCGCGCTGGTTGTAATTAACAACGTGCGCCCTGATGGTCAAATTTGCGGCGATCTTTCAAAAGCAATTAAAGCCGCCCGCGCCGTTATTGCTAAAACCACAGAGGAGAAAATTTAAATGGCAATTAATTTAAAGCGTAGCAGCGCGTTAGCTGCTGATGGCGTCAAATTGCTTGTGTATGGGCAAGCAGGCGCGGGCAAAACCAGCCTTATTAAAACACTTCCGAACCCGGTGGTGCTGTCGGCGGAAGGCGGCTTGCTGTCAATCGCTGATGCCGACGTGCCTTATATCGAGATCGGCTCAATGGACGATCTGCGCGAAGCCTACGTTTGGCTGCGCGACAGCGCCGAAGCAAAAGCATTTCAATCGGTGGCGCTGGATAGCATTTCTGAAGTGGCCGAGGTTGTCCTGAATGCCGAGAAGAAAGCCACCAAGGACGGGCGTGCGGCTTATGGCGAGATGAACAGCACCATGACCGATCTTATCCGTTCGTTTCGCGACCTACCCGGCTTGCATGTTTATATGTCGGCCAAGCTGGAAAAGCTCCAAGACGAAATGGGCAAGGTGATGTATGGACCGAGCATGCCTGGCAAGACGCTCTCTCAAAGCCTGCCGTATTTCTTTGACGAAGTGTTGGCCCTGCGCGTGGAGAAGGATGCCGAAGGCCAAAGCCAGCGCGCCCTGATGTGTGACGGTGACGGTGCATGGCTGGCAAAAGATCGTTCCGGCAAGTTGTCAGCTTGGGAAGCGCCTGACTTGGGCGAGATCATTGCGAAGATTGGGGGGCAAAAATGAGCAAGCACACGCCGGGGCCGTGGGAACACAATGATTATCAAATAATTGAAACCAAAACCGAAAAAGTAATTGCCAATTGCACTTATGGAAGCGGAAATCCAAACAATGCAAATGACGCCCGCCTGATTGCCGCTGCACCTGAGCTACTGGAGGCATTGCAAAAACTGATTAAGTTAAGCGACATGCTGATCGGAAAATCAGACGTGATCGACGAAGCAAAGTCAGTTGTTTTTAAAGCAACAGGAGAAAAACAATGAACGAAAACGACATCAACCTACGCGACTACTTTGCCGGGCTTGTAATGCGATATTTCCTCGAAAACACCACCGACCGCGATGCGGTCAATGCAGACATGGAGTGGGAAGAAATGGTAGCAACTCAGTGTTACATGATGGCCGATGCGATGATGGCAGAAAGGGGAAACAAATGATCGAAGCAAAACTGTTTGAGCTTTCTGAAGCTTGGCTTCAGGCCAAAGAAGCAGAACGCATGGCAGTGGAAGCCCGCCGAGCGGTTGAAGATGAACTTATCAAAGCCTTTGCCATCGGTGAGCAGATGGAAGGCACCTTCAACGCCAAGACGCTCACCGGCCACCAGATCAAAATCACCGGGCGGCTTACCCGCAAGGTTGATGCCGACAAGGTGCAGGAACTAGCCGCCGAGCATGGCCTGACCGAACACCTGTCTAGTCTGTTTCGCTGGAAACCTGAAATCAACCTCACGGCGTGGAAGGCCACCGCGCCGCAGATCACCTCACTATTGGCCGATGCAGTTACCGTTTCATCTTCACGCCCATCATTTCAAATCACACTGGAGAAATAATCATGGCTTTTCTTGAACATGCAATCAGCCTCGATGACCTGCCTGAATCTACTGGCGACGGCGATTTCAAACCGTTGCCAGCAGGTTGGTATCAAGTAACCATCAACAAAGCCGAGTTGCGCAATACCAAAGACGGAACCGGCCAATACATTGCTGTTCGTTATGACGTGACTGGCCCGACGCACCAAGGTCGTGTGGTGTTTGGGAACCTGAACATCAAAAACAAGTCGGAAAAAGCTGAAAGCATTGGGCGCGCGCAACTTGGCGAATTGATGCGGGCAATTGGCTTGGCGAAGCTTACTGACACAGATCAACTGGTTGGCGGCAGCTTGTCGATCAAACTGGATGTGCGTGAGGCCCGTACCGATGAAGCAACCGGCAAGACATATGAGGCAAGCAATGACGTTAAGGGGTTTAAAGCTTCCGGCGATGCCATGCCCGCCAGCTCCATTCCTTCGTTTCCAAAACCTACTGCTGCACCGAAGGCCGACGGTGCTGCGCCTCCTTGGGCCAGGAAGTAAACAGTAAAAAAGAAGCCCAGCCAATAGGCTGGGCCAATTCACTCACAGACAGGAGAATACGTTGACACAATACACCATTGAAGAGCTGATAGACAAGGCCCACGAAGATCGCCAGGAACCTCCGCGCCCTCATCTTGGCGCGTCAATGTTGGGGCACCCGTGTGATCGCTGGCTTTGGTTATCGTTTCGCTGGGCCGTAATTGAAAAATTCCCTGGCCGCATTCTTCGTTTGTTTCGTCGTGGGCAACTTGAGGAACAAACGTTAATCAATGACCTGCGCGCTATTGGCATTGATATTCAACGCACTGGCAAAGCGCAAAGCAAAGTTGATTTTGGATGCCATGTTTCTGGTTCAGTCGATGGCATCGCAGAATGCGGCGTGCCTTTTGGCGACGGCAAACGATACGTTGTCGAGTTTAAGACGCACTCTAAAAAGTCATTTGATCACTTAGAGGATAACGGTGTTGAAAAGTCTAAGCCAATGCATTACGCACAAATGCAGGCTTATATGCTGGGCACCAAAATTGACCGCGCCTTATACGTTGCCATCTGCAAGGACGATGACCGGATCTGGGTTGAGCATGTCAGCTTTAATGCACAAATTGCCAATTCGTTAGTCGAACGAGGCAAGCGAATTGCTTTGTTAGACCGTATGCCAGAGCCATTGAGCGCCGATCCGAGCTGGTATCAATGCAAGTACTGCCCGGCACATGAGTTTTGCCACAAGACGAACACCACAAAAGAAGTGAATTGTCGAACTTGCGCGCACTCTACCGCCACATCTGACAACGAATTCACTTGCGCCAGACATGGTGATGCATCCGTTCCAGTTGAATATCAACGCACCGGATGCGAGGGCCACGTGCTGCATCCTGACTTGGTGCCTTGGCAAATCAAGGAAGGTCCGGACGCCATGACTGCCGTTTATGTAATTGACGGTAAAGATGTGGCAAACGGTGAGCCGAACGAAACCACATTCACCAGTAAAGAAATTCTGGCGAATCCATCAATGTGCGCGAATCCTGATGATTTTATTAAAGAAATTAGAAAAGACGGCGGGAGGATTGTGAAATGATTCAAATTAACAGATCAAGACCAATTGATATCCCTAGAGTAAATGCGCCGCATGCGGAAGCGCCAACATCAGATTTACGGTTGTTTCGTATTGATGAGATTGCGCCCCCTCTTGAGCCAACAATTAACGCGCGGATTTTAGAAATAACTTTAAGAACACAGATGCCAGAAAGGGTGCCGAGAATGAATCAAGAAAGACCGACTTTAAGAATTGTTCACCGTCCAGTTGATCTGCCAGCACAAAAAACCAAACTTCAAAAGTTTGGCGCCGTTTTAGCAGCAATTGGCGCAAGCCTGTTTATCCCGGCATTAACTGTTATGGCAATGGCTCTACCAATAGGCGCTGCTTTTGTAGGCGCATGCATCGTGGCGTTTGTTGCTGGAATGTTTTGCATTAAGAAGACCCCAAGTGAATCACAAGCGCAACAGGATAACTCTGGCAATCCTTGATAGGGAAAAACATGCTTCGTGACTATCAACAACGCACAATTGACCAGCTTTATGCATGGTTTGCAGCAGGGAACGAGGGCAACCCATGCCTGGTGCTGCCGACTGGCTCAGGCAAGAGCCATATTGTCGCGGCGCTGTGCAAAGATGCCCTGCAAAAGTGGCCGCAGACTCGGGTGCTGATGCTCACGCATGTTAAAGAGTTGATCGAGCAGAACGCCGAAAAGATGCGCCAGCACTGGCCGGGTGCGCCAATGGGGATTTATTCGGCCAGTATCGGTCGGAAAGACTTAGGCGAGCCTATTACGTTTGCCGGTATCCAGTCTATCCGCACCAAGGCGCAGGAAATCGGGCATATAGACCTGGTGCTGATCGACGAATGCCACCTTGTGAGCCACAACGACGAAGGCGGATATCGCACCTTCCTGGCCGAGCTTCAAGCCATAAACCCGGCGTTGCGAGTGGTTGGGCTTACTGCTACGCCTTATCGCCTTGGGCATGGCCTAATCACCGACGCGCCGGCAATCTTTGCCGACCTGATTGAGCCTGTTAGCATCGAGGAGTTGGTATTTCGAGGCTACCTGTCAAAGCTGCGGAGCAAAGTAACGGGTGCGCGGCTCGACGTGTCTAAGGTCAAGAAGCGCGGCGGTGAATACATTGAGGCCGATCTACAACGCGCCGTTGATACCGACGATCAGAATCATGCTGTGGTACGTGAGGTAATCGCTAGGGCCGAAGATCGCAAAGCCTGGCTGTTTTTCTGTACTGGCGTGGCCCACGCTCAACACGTTGCAGAGGTATTGCAAGGGTACGGTATCGCTGCGGCTTGCGTGACTGGTGACACGCCAAAAGTTGAACGCGCCGCACTTCTTTCGGAGTTTAAGGCCGGCAGAATCCGTGCATTGACCAATGCCAATGTGTTAACGACCGGCTTTGATTACCCGGACATTGACCTGATCGCCATGCTCCGCCCAACCATGTCGCCGAGTCTTTATGTGCAGATGGCTGGGCGCGGCATGAGGCCAAAGAGCCACACCGATCATTGTTTGGTGCTGGATTTTGCTGGAGTGGTGCAGACTCACGGTCCTATCACTGCGGTGCAACCACCGAAGAAAGCGGGATCGGGCGAAGGCGAGGCACCAGTCAAGGTGTGCGATACATGCAACGAACTTTGCCCGATCTCAGCTCGTAAGTGTCCGGCATGTGGCGCTGAGTTCCCGGCACCAAGTCCAAAAAAGTTTCATCTGCACACCGATGACATTATGGGGATTGAAGCGCAGGAGCTTGAGGTTACCGAATGGAACTGGCGCAAGCATGTGAGCAAGGCATCGGGAAAGGAAATGCTCGCCGTGACGTATTACGGGGCTCTGAGCGATAAGCCTATCACTGAATACTTGCCTATCAACCACGAAGGCTACGCAGGACAGAAGGCACTTGAAAGGCTTGTAGAGGCAAAGAGGAAAAGCCGCGCGCCCAACACTGAGGAATCATCGCTTGATGGTATAGCCGATGCAATGAATAAGGGCGCTGCACCGGCTATCATCACTTACAAACAAGACGGCAAATTTTACAGGGTACTGACTAGATTATGGCAATGAAAATGAAAATTTTAGTGGCTTGTGAATATTCTGGCCGCGTTAGGGATGCGTTTCAATCGTTAGGGCATTACGCTGTCAGTTGTGATTTATTGCCGACTGACGTTCCGGGCTTTCATTATCAAGGGGACGTGCGTGACATTCTTAATGATGGATGGGACTTGATGATTGCACATCCCCCATGCACGCATCTGGCCGTGTCTGGTGCTCGCTGGTTCAAAGAAAAACAGGCAGAACAAGCTGAAGCGTTAGATTTTGTGCGGCTTCTGCTTGCTGCGCCAATCCCGCGCATAGCTCTTGAGAATCCAATTAGCATCATATCAAGCCGCATTCGTAAGCCTGACCAGATCATCCAGCCATGGCAGTTTGGGCATGGCGAAACAAAGGCCACTTGTTTATGGTTGAAAGGTTTGCCTTTGCTTCAACCGACAAACATCGTTGATGGCCGCGAAGCACGCATTCACAAAATGCCGCCAAGCGCAGATAGATGGAAAAAGCGCAGCGAAACTTATCAGGGCATCGCATACGCGATGGCAACGCAATGGGGAAAACCATCATGGCAATGACGAAAAAAGAGCGGTTACAGATGGAGCGGCTCGAACGCTTGCTTGCCGCCGAGCGCGAGAGATCGGAAAAGCAATGGGATAACTACAGAAAAATGATGTGGGAAAATGTTGATCTTAAGCTAAAGCTTGAGGAAATCGAAAAAGTGCTTAGGGGCGAATATGACTGAGCGCATACCCACCGAGCACGAAGAACAACGCGAGTTTGTCCGATGGTTCCGTCAGACCTACCCTGGCGTGCGAATCTTCTCCATTCCCAACGGCGGCGCTAGATCTCCAAGCGTTGCCGGGCGACTCAAGGCCGAGGGCGTGTCCAAGGGCGTTCCAGACCTTTACATTCCGGCATGGCGAACCTGGGTTGAGATGAAGCGCATCAAGGGCGGCGCAGTCTCGCCAGAGCAAAAAGATTGGCATTTTTACTTACAGGGCATTGGCGATTTTGTTATAGTAGGTAAAGGCAATGAAGATGCCCAAAGGCAGATTATTGCCTACGCCAAAACGCATGAGGATTGATGGCATCCGGTACGCAAGGTTGCAACGCCGTTAGTCTTCAGCCGTGTTGGTGAATGCGCAGGCTGATGCGTAATGCTTACTGGCGGTTACAGGGTCAAGCCGCAAGCCGGAGATCAGCACCGGCCACCAACAACCAACACGCAGGGGCATTGGTTACAAGTGGAACTGCAACCGCTTCGTCGGCAAGGTTCTGCGCCAGTGTCCCGCCGTGTTGGCGTTACGGGGCGGGGCGCTGTCATGGCGCGTTAAGAAAGCCCTGTTTCACCAACAACTAACCCGCTCACAAGGCGGGTTTTTTATCGCATCAACACTTTTTTTACATTTTGTTGTTAAAAAGGCTTGCATCCTGCGCGCGTTGTGCGTATAGTTCAGACATCAACAACGCAACACAAACCAAGGAGCTGCATCATGCAAACACTTGAATCAAACAAAATTGTTACGCCAGAAGGCTACTTTGTATCTAACGTGAAATTGACGGATGCAGGGCGCAAAAAGTTTGAACAAGCATTTGTTTATTGGTATCGCGGCGGTTATATCAACAACACAATCTCTATTAACAATGATGAAAACACTTGGGAATACAACGATGTGAGCTCAGATCAATTCATCAACGACTTGGAATTTGACGCAACATCCACAGAAACAGAGCCCGCTTGCCGCATTGCACAAGAAAACATTTTCTTTGTTCGTGACGTTGATTACATTGTTGAAATGCAACCTTTTGAAGTTATCTCACTTGGCAGATTGGCAAAAGAATTAAACGAGCTCCATGTCATTATGGAGCAAGAATTGGCCCGGCTTGGTTGGTAATAACAAAGGAAAAAACCATGAACGAAAAATACAAACTGGCAAGGAAAGCAATCAAGCTTTATCCAATAACTGATTACGCGGACCGAAAATCAATTATTCATGCAAGGAAGTCGTGGGTGAGATCCGTTTTGAAACTAGGCAAAAAGTGGGTTTTATCTATGGATCGTGATTCGGTGGTGTTGGCAGTATGTTTGCTAACAATTCCAGTCCAAATGGTTTGGGGCGCATAACATGAAAGCCATGCCTGCTTATATTGAACCAATATCCCCAGGGTGGTACATGGTCAGATATGCAGAGTTTGGGAGTATTGAAGCACGATTTTATGATGAGAATGGATGGCAGGTAGTACCTGGGGTCACATCACTATTCGCAGAGCATGATGGAGATGTGTGGTGGGACGTGTGTAGTTCTGGAAAACAATTTCCTGATTGGGCGATCAAACTTTATGAACATGAATGAACAAACAAAGTTTTGCAGCCATTGCATGAAAAACCGTCCAGAGGCAGGTGGCGAATGGAAGTTTTATGTAAATGGAAAACGCTGGAAGTGCAAAAATTGTGCAGAAAGGGTGCGCCAATGGGAATTAGAACGGAGGAAACAACGTTGCGAAGTTTCAACGAATCCGTCCAATTAGTATTAAGTGCATTAGACGTGCTTTCATCAAAACAAGTGAATGACGATGTTTTGACAGATGTAGAACAAATGCTTGCACAGGCTGCTGGCGGTTTAATCAATGAACTGAAGCGGAGGAAGAATGCACACTTATAAAGCGATTATTGAAAATGTTGTTGATGGAGATACTGTTGACGCAAACATTGATCTTGGCTTCAAAATCTTTTCAAAACAACGCCTTAGAATGGCGCGCATTGACACTCCTGAGCGCACCCAGCCAGGTTATGCAATGGCAGGTGATTTTGTACGGGACAAATGTCTGAATAAAGAAGTAACTATCGCAACTGAGAAAGCAAGCAAGTTTGGGTATTACCTTGCTGAAATTACGTTGTCAGACGGCAAGAATCTTAACGACTTATTAGTCGAAAACAAACTGGCCGTTCCTTACTTTGGGGGCAAAAAATGATTCGCAACGCATCGGCCATTATTGCAAATTCCCAAGCGCTCAGAATGGCAGTAAGCAAATGGAAAAAAGACCTTCCAGAATCAACGCACGTTGCAATTGATGCTTTAAACAAAATCCGCGAAGAAGTTGCGTTTGACTTAGACGCCAAACAGGCTAAATGGATCGGAGAGAACAAGCTTATTCATGCTGGGGCTGCCAAAGCGTTGGCCGATGAACTTAGAAAGGCAATCAAATGAGCGAATGGCACGATGGGTTTAGATGCGGATGGGACCGTGCAATGGATGCGGTGATGACTGAGGTTAGAACCATGCCGCCAAGTAAGATTGGCGAAGCAGCATTCATCAAACGAATCTTTGGGTTAATGGCGAAAGACGTATTGCAAGGCAAGTCAAACTAATTACAAACACATCATGCGCAAGAGATCATCTTACAGACCAAAACCAGTAGTTATGCCATTAAATACAAAAAAATTAGACATGCTTGAACTTCCTGGGCATGTAGCGTTGCAAGCGATTGGGCAGCCTTGGTGGTGCGAGTCTCATTTAGCTGATCTTAAAGCGCATGCTGTGTTAGCTTTTTTTGTAGCCAAAAGAGTTCATGATGAACAAGTGCAAGATATAGCAATAAAAGCTTTAGAGATTCTATCAAAACAAAAGTTTACGAAAGAAGATGTCACCCCTTTAATTGGGGTAACTCTTGAATGGTTGTCTAACCAATCAAACAAAATTATTTACCAAGAAGTCTTGGAGGCAATGAAATGTCAGCCGATACAGATCTCAAAGTAATATTTGTTGTTGGGGCTATTCTTATTCTATTGGTTTTAATAACAGAAGAATAAGAATTAATCTTTATTAAAAATCGGGGTGCTAGTAACCCAACGCAATACAACGTTGGCAAGACCAACTGCGGACAATACTGCCGCCCCGTGAGGTCCTAATAAAGTACCAAGAAGTTGTCCATTACTTAAAACAAAATCCACTACAGGAAGCGCCGCTACTGCTCCATTAAAAACAACAGTCTTATACCCTTTCATGATGCCACCCTTTCAAAGTTTTACCAGATTGAAAATCAGCAAGACTCATTCCATTGGTGTATTGGAAATGCGCCATTTCACGCAACTTCCCATTCCACCGCCCAGCCCATTCCAGCCCGACTGATTCGCCAAGCTCTCCAACGGTTCGCCATAACTCACCGTCTTTGCCGGACGTTCCCCATACTGGCTTGCCGTTCCTAATAGGTACTACATCAAACGCGCATCGCCAGTTATGCCAAGATTGTCCAGGCCTAGCATTTGTAACAATCTGCCCTGGTTTGGTTCTGCCTTGTTCATATAAGGCAGCTTGGCTTTCTTGGTCTCTATAAGTGCTGGTTATAAGCAAATCTATCCCAACACTCTTTGCCTTATCAAGAAAAGCTTGTGCTTTGACTTTAACAACTGGGTGTAAGTCGTTTAAGTCTCTGCTGTTAATCATTTTGATTTAGGCACATTCATGGTCGCATGATGCACTGTTTCAATTCTAGTGATCCTTCTATCCATGTCTGAAAGCCTAATGGTTATTTCTCTTTCCATGTCTCGAAGGCTTCGGCTTACTGATTCAAGGCTAGTATAAATCTTGTTTCCTATCCACCCCAACACAGCCACCAGCAACCCGAAAAACACAGCAACTAAAGATGTTGCTGTAGTAATAATAAAAGAATCGTTCATTTTTTTAAACTCACTATTCTTGCTACCGGGGTTTGCTCTGTCTCCACCTTTGTAACCCTTGTATCGATTTGATGAATTCTCGATGTCAGGCTTTTCTCTATATCTTTTAGACTTTCGTTTATATATTCCATCTTTTCGTAAAGCTTGTTACTAAGCCATCCAAACACAGCCACTAGCAACCCAAACATAGTGGCTACTAGAATTAACAAAAGCTCTGTTAGAACGGCTTTTTCCACTATTGTTCCCTTGAAACTTGCGATTGAGCAGTGCCAGTTGTTACCCCAAGCCCTTGAGTTTTTCTTGCCACTCCAATCATAACGCGTAACAGATTGTCTCGTTCTCCAGCCGGCAATGTGTTGAGAAGTTCATTTGCAGACTTACCACTACGCATTCCTTCAATAAGCGCGTTCATGGTTTTTTCGCCAACACGGTCTGCAATTTCGTCAATGGCTATGTTTGCTGCTTGCGTGTACCTCCCACCTAAGATACCGGGCAAACGAAACTGTTTTTGTTTTGCAAGGATATCTGTTAATGCTTGGCGTCCTGCAATAGCTTGTTCAGATGCCAATTTGTTAATTTGTAATTGAGCGGCAACATCTTCAAATGCGCGCATTTGTTCAGGGGTCAAAGTTTCTCTTAGGCCCCCAAATCTAGGTTGCCCACCTGCACGTTTGATAAGCGCGTTTTCCCCAGCGCCAAGCACATTTAAAAACGCTGTTTCTTTCTCTCCAATCCCACCAGGCGCTTTAAGTATTTTTTGCAGTTCATCAAGAATCATGGCCTGATTGATTGGTTTAGAAAGCTCCGCATATTTTTGTCTTGCAAGTCCATATGCAGGGGATAATCCAATCTCTGTTTCAGTTCCTTCTATAGCTTGCAGCAAACGTTGTTTTGTGTTTTGCAAAGCTTTTTCTTGGTATTTTTGTAATGCTGTTGAAGCTGTTTTGTCTGAAAATTGCCGGTCAATTGCGATTTTCATGTAATGCAATCCTTGTAATGAAGACATCGGATTGCCAATATCAATTCCTTCACTAGAAGCTAAATCTTTAGCTACTTTTGCTGCGTCTTTAATAATTGGGTTGTCTTTCATTGCCTCAAGTTGAGGAACGATTTCAGCTTTCCCAAGACTTCCAGGAAACAACCCACCAGATTGTTGCTGGGTTTTTAGCTGTGCCATGCGTGCTGCATCTTCCATGCGTTGCACATCAGAGGCAAAAGCACGTTCATACATAGGAGCGGTGATAGCTGTTCTGGTGGCTTCCGCTTCAGA
>Ga0208644_1000426_pt1 | contig 35377 bp, 58 predicted proteins | sample VirMetDEL_Nov_18_FD_184517 | JGI IMG/M metagenome (GOLD analysis project Ga0208644, IMG submission 184517) | Aqueous microbial communities from the Delaware River and Bay under freshwater to marine salinity gradient to study organic matter... | ecosystem: Environmental > Aquatic > Marine >...
GAATCGCCATTGCCGCTCGTTGCGCGGCGGGTGATAACAAATAATTCCTTGCGGCTGGCCTTGCCAGAAGCCCAAACATAGGCAGCGGATTTGATGTCGAAATGCTTGCGCCGCCGGTGGCCAGCCATAAAGTAGCGGGCTTTAATCTTGTGCCACAACAAGCCATTTTTGCGCTTCTTAGCCAAAGCAAGGCAATCCAACGCCGATTGTTTTTCGGTGTCGGATAGCCCAGCGATGGTTAGAAGCTTTACAATATCCACGATTTATAGGAGAGTTAAATGGAAATTACCGATTACATGCTTTGGAAACTGATTGTATTAGGTGTGGCTGCATTTTTGTATGGCCTATGGAGAGGAATAACTGGGCGCTAATCGTTGCTTCCAGCATAGATTGCTGGAGCAGCCCGCAGCAAACCAGCCCCTCTTATTCTCTTTTCTGGCGCCGAATTAAGCAAGCCACCCCTAATGGCGGCGTTTGCTTGCGATTGCATTGCTGGGTTAAAAAGTCCGCGACTTGATGCGATTTTAGCCTCCTGCATTAAGTTAAATGCTAGCGTTGGGTCGGCAACGGCCTGCGCCAGCAAATCCTCAATTTTTCTGCTAGCTCCCGATACATTACCGATCATTTGATACGGTGAAGCCAGGGCATTTAGTAAACCACTTTCAGCAACGGACGTTGGTAAACCTAAATTTCTAACCATCGTGCTTGTGAGGTTTTGACTAAGCATATTCTGCTGGGTGTTGGAGCCCACAGCGCGGCCAGCGGTTTCTAAGTTTGATTTTCTAGCGAGATCTTTTGCAACACCTTTTAAGGCTTGATAGTCCGATGCTGGCATAACTCTTTCAAGAGGTAGATCAATACCTGTTGATTTCTTTATGCTTCTCTCGGCCTCTTTGAGCGCTCTAGCATATGCCTCGGATAGCTCTCTATTTGTCGCACCATAGTCCGCAAGCGCTGGCTGAAACTTCGCTTTTACATGTGCAGCCGCCTCTGCCGCGTTTATCTTTTGCGACATTTCAGCGTAATTTTTAACAGCCTCCCTGTAGGCTGGCGATGTTTCAGAAAGCACGTCAAGCAACTCATTTTTGGTATTGCTTAAAGCAGCCAGTCTTTCTGAACCTATAGATGAGCCCATATTCTTTGCGCTTGATATTTGCTCGTCTAAAGCCTTGCGAAGATAGTCCATGCCTTTTACAGAGCCAAAATCATCAATTGTTTGACCACTCTCGCTAGCAAGCTCTTTTGCAATCTCAACAGATTTTTTTATTGATGGTCTATTTAAAAGCCCTTTTATACGATCTGCGTTTGCCGCAAGCGCTTCCGGGTCAAACCCTTGACTGTACGCCTTCGCAAAATCCTCATTTGCAAAAAGTTTCCTACCAGCCTTTAATTCGTCTATATAGCCAGGCTCTCCAGCAATGGTATCCAAGACTTTTAGCCGTGATGCCCTTTGTTGGCCGTAAGCCATTTGGAGCTCAGGCCTGTTGGCCATAGACCTTTCAAGCTGTGCTAATCCAGCGTCTTCAGCAACCTGCCCAAGTGTAGGCGCACTGCCCTTAACAAACATATCTGGTTTTGACGCAAGCCTGTTAATTACATCATCCGAACTGGTTGATGATTCTCGCAATATATTTCCAGCTATTTCTCTTGTGCCTGCATTTGTAAACGGCTGCACAACGGCTTTTGGTATTCCTGTGACATTTCTGCCAACATATCGACCAGTTGACCCAAGCCATTGCAGTGGCATTGGTGTTGCAGCGCCGATTAAGCCGCCGGCAATTGTGTCTTTTGGGTCAATCATAGCAGCGGTAGCGGCGCCAGTAGCTCCACCAGCAGCAGTGCGTATCGCAGCATTTGCCAAAGCGCTTTTTGTGGCTGCATCGCCAAGCGTGAAGCCCCCTGATTGCAGTGCTGGTGCAAACCTTGAAAGAAATGGCAATGCCCTAGCGCCACCGGCCAAAATACCACCTATACCGGATGTGCCAGCCAATTCCAAAGCCAGCTTGCCACCACCATACAGCCATGAATCAGGGTTTGCGCCTAGTTGACGGTTTGCATCATCAATACCTTGCCGCCTTTCTGCCATCGTCTTTCCCAAGCCTGTAACATATCCAAATCCTGTTTTATCAAGACCTGTAGCTCTTGCAAGTGGGTCAAGAGTTAGACCAAGCACGGTACTGCCGATACTGCCAGCCCCACGCAGTCCGCCGCCAACGATGTCATTTACGCCTTGGCCAATGCTCTGCATTAGTGTTGGCTGTGGTTTGGCTGGTTCTGGCAATGGAGGCAGTATTTCATACCGGCCAGCCTGTTGCGGATTGTCGTCTAGTATTTCATAGGGCATTATTCCGGCCTCCATTGCATACCATCAGAAACAAGTATCTGACCGGTTTGCGTGTCGCGGATTCGCTGACCACGGTTTGAGCTATTGGCGGTTGGTAATGTGTTGATAATGTTTTTTGATGCGCCAGCAGAAGATTCAGCAGCAGAGCCGGAAAGTTTTCTATCTCTTGCGCCTTTTACAATATCTTCCAGCTCATTCAAGCCAGACAAAAACGCCTCATCACTTTGAGCTGTCTGCAATCTAGCCATTGCGTTAGTGGCCTGCGCACCTTCTTTTTCCGTAATAGCGCCGCCCCCTCTAAGAATCTGATACGCTTCTAAGAATGTTTTTCCTTCAAGCTGCTTAAGCGCAGATTTGAAATCGTATGCGTTTGTGCCATACATGTAGTTGCGCGGGTCTAAAATCGAGGACATGCCCGTACCAGTTTCACGACCTGGGTGCATTTTGATTGCGTTAATCACATTAAGCATTTGATCTGCAGCGGCAATATCAGCTTGCTTTTTCTGAGTTGGGACAATATCCGCTTTTGCCTGCTCAACCAGCTTAATTCGCTCAACCTCTGCCGCCGCCTCTTCGCGCGCGCTTGGTTTTGCAGCAAAATTGCCAGAGGTCTGAGCACCGCCAAGCCTAGACAATTCACGCATCAATGCTGGTCTATCCGGATGATCTGGTGGCAATTTGTCCATTTCACCCTGAATAATCATGCGCTGTGTGTTTGCCGCTGAATCAGTGGAGCCACCAAGAAGACCGCTACTCTGATATTGACGGCCTGCGCCAACGGCAACAGAGCGTGGCACAATCTCCATGCGCCCAGTCTGAGGGTTATAAATCTGTTCTGGCGCTAAGTCTGCGGACAATCGCTGCTTAGCTGCGTCTATTCCTATGGTGTACGGTGTTGTGGCTGCCGCAACCGCCGCGGCCTCCATGCCTTTAGCTTGTGCCGCTGACTGTCCGTAACCGGGTACCATAGTTGCAGTACCGTTTTGCATCATCATGCCCTTGTCAAGCTGCGGATAATAATTCATTGCCCCGCTTGTCGGGTCTGCGTAGTATGAACCAGCATCACGCTTGAATCCCTCTTTAGATGTCTTCCAAAGGCCTTCAACATCAACGCCATTTAATTTAAGCATTGCAATCTGTTCAGGCGTCATATCTGCCAGTTTTGCACCCTGCTGACCGCTGATACCTGCCGTAGACACGCCGCCAATTGGCGATGTAACACCGCCAAAAATGCTATTGATTGCATCTTGCTTATTCTGAGCCATGCGCAATTGCTGTTCGCGCATCTTAGTCTGCGCCGCCCTGTCAGCCATGCTCGCATCAAACGCTTGGCGCTGCATGTTCGCCTGCTGCATCTGGTCTTGCTGGCTTATCAAGTCAGAAAGCCCGCGAAGCCGTGGCGATGAGGCCGCCAGCAGCGTGAGGCCAAGCCGTGAGCCCGCATCAGTTGTCAGAAAGTCAAGCAAGCCTTTTCCGCCTGCGTTTGAGGGTGCCGCGTCTAATAATCCTGCCATGATTTAATTCCCCGAAGCAAAATAGCGCTCAGCATCTGCCCGCGCTTGATCTCTGCGCCGCATTTCTTCATCAATCAACTGCTGAATAGTCTGCGCATCTGTTGGTGGCTTCTCTTCGCCGGGAGGCTTGTAGAACGGGTTTTGCGCGTTGAAGTCTATGCCGGTAGGCCGTGTGTTGCCTACAGTATTGCCGGATGGCATAGAGAAAGCACCGGCAGGCGCAGTGCGAGATGGTGGCTCGTATTGCATCAATGGCGTAGATACCTGATATGGCGTACTACCTAGCAAGCCTGCAACCGGCTGTCGACCAGTGCGGCCATTCACTGAACCACGCTCAAACATATTTGGCGAACGCTGATAGTTAGTGCCCATTAGTTGGTTTGCGAAGTTCATCAGGCTGGGTGCAATGTTTTGCCGGAAATTCGCTTGATCGGCAAAAATGTTGTTGTACGCCTCTTGTTGCTGAGGGTTAAACGGGTTTTGCTGGTAGTAGTCCTGCAACTGTTGGCCAATTGGCACTTGGCTAGCAAGCCACTCTTGCACAGGCTTCCACGGCTCGTTTGATGATGTTTGGCTACTGCCGCCACCTCGACCAACCAAACCACCTGCTACCGAACCAAGAACAGGACCTAAAACTGCTTCTGGCATATCACAACTCCTTATCCATTGTCACGTATCTCAATCTGTAGTCTGTCAATCGCTTTTGCGCTCCGGGTCTTGCCGAAAAATATGCCATTTTGCAGCCTACACTTTTTGCCCAAGATTCAATCTCATCAATCAGCGCGGCATCATAAACACCAGCGCAGTATGTAAGATGTATTGCCCTGCCTTTTTTGGTGTCAATTACTTGGGTCATCACCCAATAATCATTTAACCGCCATAGCTGCGCTTGATCTTTCCTGCAAAACTCCATCCAATCCTCAACCTCTGCCATGTCTGACCGATCAAAAGCCGGGCGCAGCGCTTCTGCTGCCTCATCCGGTATCTGGTCTGGTCTGTATAGCATTAGTCCGCCAAAGACCCGGTGTTAAACCATGTGTTAGGGTCTGTTCCTGACCATTGACCAGTGCCAACGTTAGGCTGATTGTTCGTGCTCCACCAGTTCCCGATCTGTCTGCCAAGCTGAGCGCCCCCAAGCGCCCCCATCAATGGATTGCCGCCACCACCTGATTGTGTTTGCGTACCGAATCCGCGGCCAATAGAGTTTGCGATGTTGGAAAACTGGTTGTAGTAGTTTAATGGCGTGTCTTGGATGGTTTGACCTGCACCAAGGCCGATAGCGTTTGATGCGTTCAGTCGGTCTTGCAAGCCCAAGCCAAAGTTAGCGCCCTGCAATTGCCAGTTCAGATTGTCGTTAGCAATGTTACGATCTAGGTTACTGTAGCCCAACTCAAGATTGCCGCGGCCTAACGCCTGATTACCCGCCTGCACATAGCCTTGGCCGTACAGATTACCAAGCGCGTTACCTAACGCGCTGTTCAGGTCACGCAGTGCATTAGCCTGCAAAACACCTTCGCGTGAGCCACCAATGCCGCCGGTAGCCATCGCCTGCGACCGCATTTGTGGCATCACGTTACGCTGAAAATTGCTGGTAATGTCGTTGACCAGGTTAGAGCCCATCATTGACAAGTACGGGTTAACCTCTAAGCCACCAGCAAAGTTAGACTGCATCGCGGGCGCAGCTTGGCCATTGCTCAACAGTCCACCTTGAGGGGCAAGCGTTGGATTTGTGTTGCCCTGCCACTGGTTAGCATTGCCGCCGCCAGCAGTAAATGGATTTGCGCCTTGCGGTGCGTTATATGGCAGAGGCTTTGTGCTTGCTTGCCAAGTGTTGCCTTGCGGCTGGCCAACATTTCCACCGCCAACTGTAAAGGGATTGTTGACACTTGGTGATGTTGCCGTTGGGTTTGTGCTTGCCGACCAGCTTTGACCAGTTCCAGCGCTTGAGTTTGCTGTACCGTAGCCAACTGAAAACGGGTCTGACGTATTGCTGTAGTTCTGCGCAGGTTGCACAAGGCCGCCGCTAAAGTTGATGCCGGATAATGAGCCTTGCCCCATTGTTGGATTCATCAGGCCGCGTACCATGCTCGGGTCAACCATGTCTGTCGACCCATCTGCATACGTTCTTCGCCCGCTTGAATCTATGGTAATGCCGCCTTGGTTGTAAAGAATATCAGCCATAATTTATCCTAGTTTGTGCCACTGACCAGCGTAATATGTGTAAACACCTTGGCCGCTTCCGCCACTGCCACCACCGCCGTGACCGCCAGTATGCGGATCCCAATTTGTGCCATCAGCCAAAACAGTCATGCCCTCGTACACTTTGCCTGGCTCTTTGTGTAGCGTGCGGAAATAAAAGATTCCAGCGTTTAAATTATCTGCGATGACCCTGTTTTCATTCTCGATAAAAGCAGGTAACAGATCTAGAGAGCCTGGGACATTAGAAGGCTTATACATCAATAACTACCCATAAATTCATACTCAATATCCATTGAACGGATTTCATATTGAGCGTCGTCAATGGATTGTACCCGCATAGCTAAAAATCTACCAGACGCCATAGAGTCAACTTTGTAGCTAGTGCCTACAGTGTAAGTAACTGGGTCTTTCCAAGTGATTGCGCCTTCAACATCCATTGCACCACCGACCTGAAACATAATCCGCGTACCTGCATCGGCTTTGACGCGCGGATATATGCTTTTTATCAGTTTCACGCGATCTGGCTGGTCTAAGTGAATGCCGCTCTTTTCCAAAAAGCTGGTGAACGGCGTACCACTGAATTTAGCAGTCACATCCATCACAGAGATGAGGGGCGAAGAGGAGCCAATCAGCATGCGCTGTTGAGCCGCTGAAAACTCGTCCTGGTTCCATTGCGCAGTCAATTCTGCCCATGTTTCAGTAGCAGCCGCCCAACTGTTTGCAGCGCCGTAGTTGAGCTGGCCAACACCAGCGCATGTGGCGTTGTTAAGTTCGCGGATTGACCAAACATCGTTGGCAAAGTTCCAAACCGCCGCAAGCGTGCATGCTTCGTCACCAAGCTGCGGCACACATATCAGCACCTCATTTGCTACCGGGTTGAAGGCAACAAAAGAGCGGCCACGGTTCTGACTGTCGATGCGGCTAAATAGCCATTTACGCATGCGCGCATTGATGATTGAACGTACACCTTGACCAGTGTGGATAATCACATCACCATTGGTCAATACAACATGCCCCAATGGTGTGTTAGCCACGCAGTTTTGCGATAGTGCGCCTACATTGCCTGGTAATCGCTGAAACCTGAAAACATCTTGACCGCCACTTGGCACCATGCTGAACATGGCGTTTTCTTTGTAGATGATGTTTGCATCACCCAAAGGCAACTGGTCAACCATTACTGATTGCTCTTCTGCGAGGTCTCTCTCTCCAGCGGTTTCGGTTACGTCCGTCTCATCCCAAGTGCCTGGCAAAGTGCCTGGGTCTGCAATAGTAGACCACTTGACCATGTGTGGGTATTCATCGTTAGTAGTGCCTACGTTTTTAGTCACGCCAAGCGCCACAAGCACGTTTTTGTACGGCCTCACGCTTTTTGCAATGGTGTTTGCAGGCCAGTTGGTCAGCGTAGCCGCAATGCCGGTACCACCCCAATAAATCGGCGCGTCTACCTGGTTATTGGCAATCAAGATGCCATTGAATATGCCACCAGTCCAGCGGTCATCTATGCCGCCAGTTGGGGCACTTGACGGCGTGATATTGCTGCGCGTTGTGCCATCGTCTGCATAGACCGCTGACAGCCCTGCATGCACCCAGTTACGCACACCGCCAACGGTGTACGGCTGTAACCAATATGGTGCTACGGCTGGCGTGTCGAAAATCTGCTTATCGCCCTTGATGCGGCCGGCTATGCCGTCGTAAAAGCGCATGTTTACACAATCAGACCATGCGCTGATAGGCAGCTCTTGTGGCTCGATGTCTTTAATTACGCCAACACTACCAACTACGGGTATCGTCAATCTAGGCATCACTGATTCCTAACTGTAGTCTGTAGGCTGCATGGGTCATATCTAAACGGCTCTTTGAAGCCAAGCACTGCTGCGCATGCTTCGCTGCATGCCAATCTGTCATCTTTGTTTGGTATTGGCCAAGCGATAAAGCCCGCAATGTATTGCCAATCGTACAAGACGCCTTGCAAGTCCACAGCTAGACGCGCAGATAGCAAAGGCTGCGCTTTTACATCATCAAGCTCCCACTTTGTCCAGTCTCTAACGTGGATACGCTTAAACCGGCAACCGCCGATGCTGTTTGCCCTGCGCGGTGAATAGCTTGGTAACCGCTCAAGACCTACACTTGAAAAGCACCAAAGGCGGTTTTCAGCGTCAGGCTCACAAGTGCCGTCAGGCATCAAGTGGTCGACACCGTCACCAGGCTCAAAAACAATCTCGCAATGGCTTACGCGGCCACGTAATCGCGCACGGATGAGCACGTTTCCAATGCCCATAATGCCGTCACGCGTGCCAACGTAAGATGCCAATTTCATGGATATGTCTCGTGCTCTTGAATTGGCGCAAGCAAGACTGCATCGCGCTCTTGTGCTGTCAATCGCATATCGTAGCTCACGCCATCAAGCGTAACTGTGGCTGGGCATAAATTGCTTGCCAGCCAGTCAATGCCGCCAACCGTCTGCGCATCGTCAAGGTTGACGTACGGCGAAGAATCGACACGACTATTCAAGCGATCAAGCACACCAGCAAGCATAACAGTGCCAGCTGGTGGCATTATGCGGATTGCTCGCATTACCGCTTCTTTAGAATCGGGAAAGCGATTCCAAAAAGCCCGCTTTGTTAAGTAGCGCTTTGGGGGCGCCGGTTCAGGCTCAACAGGCGGCGTAGCCGTGTCAGTATCGCGGTCGTATGTATAACCAAGCCAGTCGTATCTCGGCACCGGCGTCTCAATGACGTTGCCCGCCTCAATTGGTTGGCTTGATTCCACGACTGAAACAACTACGTTTTGATGGTTTAGCTGGATATAGTTCATTTCAGTAGTCCTCCTCAAGTGCCCAGCCAACTTTTGTTGTGATCGAGATACCTACGTTGTTTCGGTAAGCCGTGATCGTTGTCGAATTGGTCAGCTCTAGGCGATGGTTCATTGCATACGGGTTGGCTCCAGAACCAGTATCGACATAGCCATAGCCCTCAGACCCCAGGTTGAAAAGTCGCACCTTTCCTGTGTTCACAGATGAAATGGTGGCTGTTCCGGTTGAATAAGTCCCAGTGATCGTTATAACGCCTGTCGCCCTGTACTTAATCGCCGTTTTCCCATCAGCTCGCCAATTGGTCGTATCGCTTGCCGGGTCTGTTGTACCAGCGCCTGCCACAATCCGCACGTAAAGCTGGTGGTTGTCAGGGCTGCGCACTACATCGCCTTGAGCGTACGTGCCACCGCTTACCCAATACTGGATGGAGCCGCCTCCAAATATAGTAGTGTATGTGCTCATAATGCTGCGTATCCGTAAGTTGCGTTGCCCGTGCCAACGATTGTTTTGGCTGCGGTAAGACTATCAAGCGTCATTGCGCCAAGCGTTTGGCCTAATACCTTAGCCGCGCCAAAATCCACCACGGCGGTCAAAGTGCCGCTTGCGTTTGAAAATGCGATTGCTTCACCTGCTGCGAGTGCCGGAACAGTCAAAGTAACTGAGCCGTCAGTTATGACTGAGTGGTAGCCTTTGGTCGCCGTTTTGCTTGTTGATACAAGCTCGATTGGTAGCTCAGGCGACGACCAACTTGCGTTGGAACCATCAGTTGTTACAAACTTTCCGGCGTTTCCAGACTGGGATGGAAGCGCAGCGCTGAAAGCCGTAGCAGACACAAAAGCAGTGCTGGCAGCCTTTGTGGTGCTGTCACCAGTTGTTTGCGTTGGCACCGTAATAGTGCCGCCAGTAAAGTCGTGCGTACCAGTCCACGTCTGCCCAGCAATAGCGCCCTTGGCGTTTAGCTGTGTTTGAATTGCGCTAGTGACACCAACGGAATAGTTAAGCTCTGTAGTTGTTGCCGTTACAGCACCAGACAAGCCGGTAAACTTTGCTGCAAACTCGCCCTGCACATAAGCAGTAGTTGCGGCTAATGTTGTCGAGTTTCCTACCGCTGGTGTAGCAGCCGTAAGCGTTGCGCCGGTGAAGTTGTGTGCGCCAGTGTATGTTTCTCCAGCCTTGAGCGCCCTTGCATTAAGCTGCGTTTGGATTGCGCTTGTGACGCCTACGACATAATTAAGCTCAGTATGCGATGCGGTTACAACTCCCGCAACATTAGGCAATGTTGTCTTAATGACAATCTTGATGCGCCTTATGTGGTCATCACCCTCTGAAAGAAGGTCGACATTCTGCGGCCAAGCAGTGTTTAAATCCGGTGGATATAGTGCGGTTTCAACAGCCATTTAACGACCCCTTCCAACAACTAGGCGTGACCCGCTAATATCTTGGGCGCGGTATGCGCTGTTAACGGAATTTGCCGCGCTAGTATAACTTGCAACAGCCCTTGCTGTCATTGCGTCATCTATCGTCCAAAGGCCGACTTCTATCATCATCGAAGCAAGATAGACCCGCGCATGCTCTGTCAACAATTCATTTGTGTCGGTATCGTCAACGAGCGCGCCCAGCTTGCCGTAATACGTGAGGTCAAGAGGAAAACCCAAGTCAGTTGACAAAACGAAAGTGTCACCATCTACAGAATAGCTGTTCGATGCTGATTCGATCTGGCTCAGTGGGACAAAGTTTGCTGATATGCCATAAGGCGTTGCGCTCTTTAGCTTGATAGCCTCAAGATAGCCTGTAGGTCTTGTGCCATCGGCAAGTGTTACCGTTGAGCGCATGGCTGGTATGCGAACCTTCGGCGCAGTAGTTTCGCCGTAGTAAATCCGATTCTCTGCAAGCTCTAAAAGCGTTGGGAAAATAGATGTTAGATCATCCCGCTTTGAGTATGCGACAACCGCCGCTTTTAGTTCGCCGTAATTCATTTTATGAATGCGTCATAAGCTAAGAAAGCTGGATTTTCGCGGAAAAACTTCTTCATGGCTACCTCTCTCTGCCCTGCGTCTTCTATTTTCTGAATTTCATTTAGCGCCCAAGGCGGCAATACACCAACCTCGCGGCCTTCGCCCCATTTCTTACCTTCATTACGCGCCCGCATCTCTGCTGCTCGCTTCAGATACGGTTCAGCGTCATATGTTCTGATGCACGTTACTTGGTCGCCCTCGAACTTAAACTGCGTTCTGATGCCAGTATCAGGGTTCACGCCTTCATCAATGTGGAAATGTCCAAAATCCATAATAGTCCCCAAAAAAGAGCCCCGAAGGGCTCTCGATTGATTAACCGCCTGATAAGTCAGCGATCTTGAAACAGGCTTTTTCAGCCTCAACACGTAACGTTGCGTCCAGCAAGCATTGGTACTTCACGCTGTCGCCAGTTTTTCCAAGTTCCGTTGACTTGTATGGCTGCAAGTAGGCGACTTTGATCTCGCTGCGTTTCAGGCCGTACACGTTTGTGCTACCAGCCATCATGTAGTGAGGCACAAACGTCATTGCACCAAAGTCACCGACATAAACATCAGCGCCACCAATAATTGCGCCTTGGTTTGTGCCTTTAACTTCGTAGCGATTAGCCGCTATGCCCGTGAATGTTGAAGCCACAGTCTTATGGGCTGGACCCATATACAAAGCTTCTGGCACTTGACCTGAGCTGATGTAAGTGGCTTGGCAAGCATTATCAAGTAAGGTCTTTGTGAAAGCCCGTGCTGTGCCTGCTGTCGGTGCAGTTGTCGCAGCGCCAGAAGTGTGAGCAACGGTAGAGCCACCAGAGCCATGCTGTGCGTTTGTGTAAAGCAATACACCAAGACCAGCAGACTTAGGCGCAGCAACGCCAGAACCAACAACGGCAATGTTCGAGGAAACGATTGACTTTTCAAGGTGGCGCATCAATTCCTTGTACGCCTTGACCTTGTTGTACGCAATCGCACTCTTCATGCCAGCCTTGTCGACGCTCTCTGCACGGCGAGAAATAACAATGGTTTTGTTAAAAATCTGGCAGTAGTTCCCGACACGGTCAGGCGGCGTAATTGCCGTGCCAGTTGCGTCGTCGCCGTCAATTGCTGCGTTATCGGCGTTAGGTGCGGCCAATGCGTCGCGGCTCCACTCGTGGAACGTCTGCATGGCCTTCGCTTTGCCTGCGCTCGAAGAGATAGGAGTAGTTTCAGGGTCTTGCATCGCGATGAAGTCTGCAAGGTCTTCGCGCACGTTTGTTGCCGCTGTGTGGCGGGTATAAATGTTATTTGGTAATGTCATGATTAACCTCTATAAATTGTGTTTCATAATGAAGGCTGCAAGGTCGTCCCTACTGCCTTTACCGCTGCGCAAACGCTCTGTTGCTTTTCTTTCAGCGCTAGACACGCCGCGCGGCGCTGCATTCGGCTTCGATACTTGTGCTGCGGCTACTGGCTTACGCTTCGCTTCCGCTGTCTTCTGCTTAAGCTGTCTGTAGGCAACAGCATCTTGCATAGCCAAGACTAATGCAGGGTCGCTAACACCGGCGAAACGTTCAGGCGCAATGTTGTATTCTTTGGCGAAGCCATTAAAAATACCTTCAAGCCCTTTTCTGTCGATGCCATTCTCCTGCAAAACTTCCCAGCACTTTGCATAGCTGTTTTCAAGCGCAGCCTGTTGCATGCGCTGCGCCTTCGCACTTTCTTCCTGCCATCCTTGTTGCAAAGACCCAAGAATAGACCGCATCTGATCTTGTCGCGCTTGCTCGGCAACATATCCAGCAGGGTCGGTTTGCGCAAGCTGGTGCATCTCTGCTGGGCTGCGTAAACCCGCCAACTGCGCCACGATAGCATGCGCCATTTGCGCTTGCTGAACATAGTGCTGTTGCGCCTTGCTGATCTCGTTCTGCACAATTTCAGCGGCTTTTTGCTCTCTTTGTGAAAGCGCCTGCATCTCTTGCGTGAATCGAGAATGTCGCTGATAGCCTGCGATAAGCTCTTTTTGATCTACCTCAATCTCTTCGTCTGCACCATCCGAACCTTTGATAGTGACTTTAAATTTTTGACCGCTTGTCCGATCTGGTTCGTCTTCGTCGGGGCTGTCGTCTTCAGTTTCAGCGTCTTCGTTATCCTCGTCTGATTCGCTATCGAGGGTTTCGATAACGTCATCAGATTCGGGCGAATCTACTGTTTGTTCGTCTTCTTGTGTAATCTCGGCCTCATCACTATCAGCGCTTGGGTTGTCGAGCAAGAATTGAACCACATCATCGTTGGCAATCGGGGCTTGTTCGGCTTGTCCGTCCATTGATGTTTACTCCTAAAAATCCGCCGCTATGTCACTACAGCGAAAAACAAAAAGGCAAGTGACTGCCAGAAACCTAACCAACAATTCTGCGCAGTGTGCGCTTTACTGCTGGCTCATCACGATGTTTATCTATATTGAATTTAGCCATCTTGCCGCCCTCAATAATTCTGCGGATTATGCACTCGAAGTCTTCTGTTACCGCTGAAAACTGCCGCGCTATTTTTAAACCCTCTGCATCTCGTAAATCAGTCTTTTTGTACGCCTCAAAAGCAAGCTGATGCAATTGCTTTAATGCACATTCAAAAGCCTCGTTATTAAGTAACTGCTTAGCAGCCTCACCAACCCTTACTTTCTCTTGATCTGTCATAAAGCCCCTGCTAGTAATAAAGCCGTAATAGCATCTTCGTTATATCGCTCATATCTGCGCGTTTTGATGCGCCGATTGATTGCGCATGCTGGCAACCGCTAATTGCGTTTGCGCTCCAGTGTCAACCTCATATTTCTTTAGCTCCAGCTTCTGGCGCTCAATCTCGATGCGTTGCGCTTCCAACTGCGCCTCATAGCTGGCCTTCATCATCTCACGCTCAGCATCGCGCCGGTCATTCTCTGACTGCAACTGCAATTGCATCTCAAGCTCAAGGCGCTTAGCATCAGCCTCCATTTTCTTAGCCTGCATGTTAAGCATGTGCTGCGCCTGGAACTTCTGCGCATCTGCTTGCATATCCATTTGCTTGAGCTGCATCGCCTGCTGCAATTTAGCTTGCTCAAGCATGGCTTGCGGTGGTGGCGGCTGCTGTGGCATCTGCTTGCCTTCCGGGTTTCCAATGAAGTCGTTCACGTTCTTTTGGCCGCCCAGCTCAACAATTTTGGCAACCGTGTTGTAAACCTTCATTGGGTCAATCATCAACCCGCCAAACGGCGATTGAGCAAGCCCCATTTGCATTTGCATCAAGCTGTTAAAGAAGCTGATCTGTTGCTGTTTATCGCCAGTGCCAAGCCCAACGTTAACAGTCATGTCGTACTGATCGCGCCATTCATTAGGGTCGTAGCGCACAAACTGGCCGCGCAGCCTGAAAGCGATAGCCTCCATTTCACCCGATGTCAGCAACTTAAATATCCCCAAGAAAACAGGCTTTAACAGTGTTTCCGCAAAGATGCGGGCAACTAGCTTAACGCGCTGTTTAGCCGCGTTTGCCGTCATCATTACCTCTGCGGCTGTTCTGTCTTGACGCAGCGCATTGCTATCAAGCCCTTGCTGCCGCTTGGATACACCAGTCCTGCGCTCTGCCATTTGCTCGATGTGAGCAAGCATTGGCAGCATCTGTGTTGCATTGAATGGCACAGCCTCAACGCTAAGCGCATTAGGCTGTGACTGCCTGACTATGCCACCAACGCGGAAATCAAGCAGGTCATCCATGTCGACAAGCGGGTCACCATTGGCATTTGTCAGCACTGTCTTGCGAGGATTTACCGACAAGTTTGCAGAGTTTATGGCCGCTCTATTCAAGTCAGTAGACACGCGCTGAATGTCGGAAACCACACGGGCAATGCCCATGCCATCCCATTGATGCGTGTTGATGATTGGGCTTGCAGTCGCTATCTGTACGTGGTCTGTCTCTTCATTTGCCAAGATGCGTTTACCAAGCCTGTGGATAACTCTTCGTTCAGCAATGCCATCGCCGTCATAGTCAACCAGCACATACTCGATGCGCAACCAACCGGTCGTAAGGCTCTCATCCTCAGCGTCTGCTTGGTCATTTCTGCGCATGCCTTCGCGCATCTGATCGCGGTATTCATCTTCAATCGTACCGCCGTTTACTTCATCAGAAGCGCCTAATTCTTCTGCTGTGACATCATTAAAGCCCATGCGCTTCAAATCTGATAGCGTCACTTCTGTAACACGCGCCACATACGGGCAATCTTGCAAATCCGGCGTCCCCCAGCCTCTTTTGACTAGCAATTCGGAAATTGGAAAAGCCTCTACCTTAATCGCCTTTTTGTTCTTGAGCTTTGATACACGGGCATTTACTATCGGCTGGCCTTCAATCTCAGAAACAGGCACAACGCGCTCAATCGTGTAGCCGTCTTGCTCTGCAAGCGCCAGCATCTCAAGCGTTGCGCCCTGCAAGTCTTGCACGTCTCGCACTTGCTGGTTATCCATGTACCAGTGAATAGCGCCATTGTCCGCAATCAGCGCATCTTTGAATGCCGTATACAGAACCAGAAAGCCGTTGTTCTGCTTGTAAAACACGTAGTTGCAAGCGTCCGTTGCTTGCTGCGCCCCGGCCACATCCTCGATAGATGTTGGCTCAAAGACTACAGCCTGGTCGGATGTCGTGAAAACATCCAGTAGCTCGGGCAACGTCCACTCAACAGTGTCTTGCACTTCTGACGTGACAAGCGTAGACCAGCCCTCAAGCTCATCATCACCCTCATAAGCATCTCTGTAATACTCCCGCGCAGATTCAACACGGGCTTGGCCGATGACGTCCGCATACTCCGAAGCGTCATCCTCATTTGACTGCAAATGTCTCAGCAGTACGTCATCGTCCATCATCATTTACTCACCTTTTTTCTTTGCAGGCTTTGCGGCTGGCTCTTGTGAGTCAGGCGCTTTTTCTGTCATGTCAAGCGCTTCGCCACGCTTCGCGGCTTCCTCTTGCTCGATAGGTGAATACTTCGGAAATGGCGGCTCACCGTAGCGTTTTGAACCGTCTTTATACTCGTACATCATGCTAGCATTCTCCTTTTGTAAACTATCGGCTTGCTCTTGATGGCGCCACTTCCAGCGCTTTCATAAACAATACACATCATGCCAAACGAATCCGCGCCGTGGCTTGCCCAATCGTGATTAGGCCCAAGCCCCACATTGCGCTTATCGTCCCTTTTCTCATGATACCAGCCCAGCGCATCAAGTCCAGCGCTACAGCCTTCCTCATCAAAGTAAATTGACGGGAACACCCTTTGCGCACTTCGGACGCGCAGCATTGCAGCCCCAGCGCCCTGATTGGCCACGATCTCAGAAGCATAGCCAGCTTGCTCAAACGCTTTCTTGTAGCTCACATCAAAGACTTTATCCTGCGTGTCGCCATCATGGGGCAGCCATATAGTAGTGTTGGCGCCTGTAAAGCCGTTAGAGCGCAACCACTCCATGTGCGCAGAGGCAGGCTGGCCGACAGCTTCGTAATACTTGAGCACTCGCACTTCACGACCAATAAACTGTGCCACCCATATTGTGAAAGCGTCAGCCTTTGCGCCTGTTCCGCCGATGTCGCAGAAAGCCCTGTAAGACATCAACGGGTCAGCGCCAACACGCCCAATCCTGCGCTCTTCTCGCGCTTTGATGAGAGATTGCGCATAGTAAGCGCCTGTTATAGTGCTTATGTAGTCGCCATCCCAAATGTGCGCGTATTGATCTGGCCTGTTTTGCAAGTCGTCCAGCCTGTCACGCTCCAACTTCGCCGGAAACTTCGGGTTATCAGACCAGTTTATAACCGTACCCTTGATATTCGGGCTATCAGAAAACCTGAACCGTGATTCAACACTTGCACTCTTGCGCTTGGGGTTCCATGTCACCCACAATTCAGCGCTCCAGTCCTCACCCTCTTCGCGTAATGTCGGTATCAGCGTTCGCCAAGCCTCCTCTGTCACCGGCTCTGCTTCGTCCACCCAGCACAAAAGCAAACGGCCTTTAGACTTTATCGAAGCGATGTTGCGGTCAAGACCAGCAAAAGCAAAGCTAATCCGTCCGTCTTTGCTCTTGATGTATTTTTCACCAATCTCGTAATAGCGAGCGAGAAAAGGCTCATCCTCAATAGCTCGCTTCACTTCTTCAAGACTAGAGTCTTCCAAGCTATTCATGAACTGGCGGGCGCACAAGATGATGCCTCTGACACCATTCATACCGTATTGATAGCCCTTGAGCGCCGCCATCTTTGCAAATGTGCGAGTCTTGCCGCTACCACGGCCACCGCAAGCCCATCGCACGTCAGCCCGCCCGCTAAAAACAGGCCGCAGCTTCTTCGGTATCCTAATCGTTGCTGTCGTCATCTAAGTCGGCTATCACAACACGGGTCACAATCTCACCGCCAATCTCAACTTTGACGGGCTCATTGAACCCGTGCATGGCATTCAATTCTTTGATTGCCGCAACTTTCTCGTTAGCTCTAGCATCAATGCCTTCCGCTATCTCTGCAAGCGCTAAAACACTCTTTTCCCGCGTCCAAAGGGCTTTTTCAGCAACCTTTGTTTTCAGCTCCTTAACCCTTTGCGCCACCTTAGTGTCAGAAAGTAACTTACTAGCATTTACATGGATGCTACTGTCTTTCATACCGCCAGCATCATAAGCATGCCTGTAAGCGTCCGCCTGCGTCATACCATCAGCAATTGCCTGGGCAAACTTTTCTTGCTTTGGTGTCATCGCCATAGTAAACAAACCTCACTCATATTAGTAACGCATCTTACTATAAATGTAACAGTTTGTAAAAATAAAAGATTGCTAATCACGCAAGTCATAAAACGTCACACCCAACTCTGTGCATGCGTAAGCCTCCACCTGCTCACAAAATCGCGAAAACTCCGCTGTGCTCAGCTTTGTGCTACTCATGCCAACCACAGACCCGTCTGGCAATTCGATCACTCCGATAAATTTGCGCTTGAATAGCTCATGCCACGTTTCAGCGTCAAACATCCTGCCATTGACCACGGCCTGATCTGCTATCTGTTTTAGAACGCCATCGCCCCAATAGCGCCTGTTTTGTGGCAACGTGCGCTTTCTGTCCTGTACAGTAAGCACTAGCGATTTACCAGCCTGCAATCGCTCCTTCAAGTGAGGGTGAAGCACAGACTGCATAACAGCCCATGCCTGCTGTCTGTTGTGAAGCTCAAGCTTTAGCATCTTTTTTGTTATTTTTCCACCAAACAAAAAAACGGCCTCTAAGCTCATTTCTTGGCGAAAAATCAGCAACGCCTTTCTGCTTGTAATACTCAAGCTCTGCTAATTGTTCGTTTAAATTCTTTAAATAATTTTCTTCCAAAGCAAGCATAACATTCGTTCCGCGACAACCTTTTAATTTTTTCCTCGTCTCGCTTATTTCATGCAAGAGGTATTCAATATACAAATCAATATCGACACCTTGATTTTCAAACAATGACATTTTCAGCTCCATATTTATGATGTTTTCATTGAAATAGTTTATAAGTTATTTCAACTTATAAAACTTCACCCGCGCTTCTTTTATTCCGCTTTCTGCGCTCGCATATCTGCCACAAGCGTTTTGTAGCGGCCAATACCTCCACCGCTCTTTTAGCGCACATATTGCAAACCCGGCTTTCGCCATTGCAGCGCTGTTTTTCGGCGTCCAATGCTTGCACGTCACGCATGTTTTGTCTGTCATCCATTACCCCAATCTCCTAAAATTATCACGCTTTACAAATGGCAGCGCTACCATGGCCGCATCGCGTTCATGTTGGTTTGATCGACCATCGTAGCCAGTCAACTTGTAAAACGCGAGCGCGTCCACTTTTTCCCCTTTTGCTTTTGGGCTCAAGCTCTCGGTTTCAATGCCTGCGCTCTTGCAAACCGCTTCAATCATAGAACACCACGCATCAATCTGCCCTATGTTCCGCGCCACTTTCATTGCCGCAGCGCCTTTCAAGCCCCTCGTCCAAATGTGTGATTGCAAGCGCGAATCCTCGAACACGACTAAATCACACTTCTCACCCTCAAGCATGCGCTGCAAGTCGTAAGGCTGAATCGTCTTTAGCTCTGCCAATGCGCCATCTCTGTAAACAGCAACGCCAGTGTGTGCGCCAGGGTCTATGCCGATAATCATCATTTGAAGTCGTCCTGTTTTTTGTCAATCTCAGCAATGGCACGGCGCAGATAGATAGCCTTATCCAAAGTTTCCTCATACGCATGCTGTAGCCATGCTCTAAGCTCTAGCGGGTTTTCTGCCACTGTAGTGCCGTATTTGTTTATTCCAAGCTGTTGACGTTTTGCAATGTCTAAGCACACTTGCGCCTCTATTCCAGTTGGCAACATTTCTACAGGATGAGAATCATCATCAACTGTTATTTTTTTATCTATTGCATGAGATGTTTTTGACCGATTAACATTATCATAATAATTACCAAAAACAACATCGGCCATTTGCTGCATAAGCGCAGTTGCAACACCCATAGCTTTCTTGCTGTCTAAATGTCCATAATACTCAGAGAAATTTTTTCCCCTATGAGCAATCGATAAGGATTCTTCCTCATCTATTTTATGCGTTGATGCAAATTTTAAATCATTATTTATCTCCAATTGTTTTATAACATCTTTTAATCTATCAATCTCTTCTTGTAATTCTTTTTGGCTATATTCTTCTTTCATATTCACCTCCATAAACATATCAATCGTTTTATCGTCTCGAATAACTGAACCTACTGGCTTTTCTTTCTCCGGCTTAAATCGCTTTGCGCAGACAGCACCGACTGGATAGCCGCCGAGATACATAGCAGGCTTAAACGTAACGCGGCCACATATCGCGCAGCGCGGTTTTAAGCTCATAAATCGCCGCCATGTTTTCTTTCGGCCTGATAATTTTTCACCCGCTCTGCTTGCGCTTGTTTTAATGCCTTTGTTTTTTCAAGCGCATCATTGCTGACCTTCACTTTTGGCGCTGAAAAATTGTTACGCAGCTCTTTCAGCTTCTCGCGCACGTAATCCGGCATTGCTGTGCTGCGCTCGAGCATAAGCATGTCTGCTGGCTTGTACTCAATACGCATGCCGGGCGGTATGCGTCCAGCCTCCACAGCCGTGTTTACAGCCTCGCGCCGCTTGTCTTTATCAAAGCCAATAGACGCCTCCCAAGCCACAGGCTCTCTGCGCTTTCTAGCCTCGCTTACCAGCCTTGCATAAGCCTCTTTGAATGCCATCCGCGCCCCAACCTCATCGCGACAATCAAGAATCGGTTTCGCAATTGCCCATGCCTGCAAGCACTCTCGCGTCCATATCACGGTGTCGCTTTCGTTCTTTGCAGCAATCGAGATAGCCCACGCCTCCTCAACACCAGGTCTGCCATCGCTCTTAGCCATGCGCTCTAGCTGCTCGATGATGTGCGCAGGCTTCGGCTCAAACTTGCCACCGGCTGGGTCACGCATGTGCGCTATAAGCGCAGCCCTCACATCATCAATGCCATACGCCGACAAGCAGGCAAACCACATAGCTGATTGCTTAGCGTTTGGCGCCACGCCCCACATTGCCAAGCAGTCCGTCAGCAATCCGTTGAAGTCGTCAAAATCACTCTTCTGCATTTTGATTAACCCCCAAAAAAAGCGTTGGCATTTCAACATCGGCAACCTCATCACCAAACAACAGCCGTTTAGCCTGCTGCGCTTGATCTGCGCTGTAGTCCTCTCGCTCTCTGTCCGTCATGTGTTTTGCTGGCTTGTGGCCTGCTCGCGCGGCGTTTTTAGCATCTGGCTCAAAAAGCCCCTGCCATCCGCCAATCGCTGCATTTTCAAGCGCAGCCGCGTAATCAACCCCTTTTGCTCTCCATGCTGCCAGCTTGTCAACAGCCATTTGCTTTTGGGCGTCAGTAGCTTTCTTGCGCTTCGGGCAACTGTGCCATGCGTCCCAATGCTGTTTGTTTATCCAGTCAGGCAACACGAATTCGGAAACAGCGGGCTGGGAGTGCTTGCGCGACCTCTCTTCTGTATTTATATCTTCTTCTCTTCTATTCTCTTCTCTTCTCTTCTCTGGTGACGGTTTTGTAACGCTTGCTGCGTTACTTTTTGCGTTAATCCTGTATTTTTCAGTCCTGTTTTTACCCAAAGCGCGCGATTTGGCCGTTTCACCATTGTGGTAAACAAAGTTTTTCAGTGAAAGTGTTTGTCCGTTTTGGTGAATCCAGCCAACAAGTGCAACCTGTTCAGTGAATCCCGTAACGCCAGCAAGACGATCAAAAAACGCAAATGTAACGCTGTCAGCGTTACCGTCTACAGTATGCGTATCAAACCAAGCCCATATTTTGCACAACTTGCCGACAACGGCGTCTTGATCTAGCCCAAGCCTTGCTGCAATCGCCAACACTTCCGGCTTGTCAAAAGTGTCTTTTTGCAGCTTTATCCAATCTCCAGCCATAAAAGCCCCATAAAAAAAGGCTAAGGACACACTCTCATCTTTACGATGTTGGCGGACTAGCGGGCACTAGCAGAGTGTGTTCTTAGCCTTGCCCTTAAAAATCCCCGCCAAGGGACGCTTTTGCCATCTCAAAAAAACCCCAAAGCCCGAAGGCCTTGGGTAATGCGTGGTTGCGCCACGCGGGGGAGACAACAGTTAAATCATAACATCTATTACAACTTAGATGCAAGGCTTTTACTTCAAACTCGCTGGCAAATGCTTAGCCAGGTTCTTGCGCGCATAAGCAGCCGTCACGCGGTCACGCTGCGCATCGTTTAGCTCGCCGTCTTTCCACACGACTACGCCATGCGCTGTTTTGTAACCAATCGCCTTGGCCGCCGCTGTAGCCGTTCCGCCCAATAGCTCTATCGCTTCTTTTTTCGTCATACAAACCTTTCAAAGTTCGCGGCATTTTAATAGCTATTACATGCATGCGCTATATCTATTACATCTTTTTTTTCGCTGTTGTTTTAACGTCTGTTACAAATAAATGTGCAAATTGTTACAATTTAGTGCTTGCATTGTCTGTAATACCTGATACATTACTACTCATGGCGGCGCTGATCTCAGCACTGCAAAGCAAGCAAGACTTGCAGATCTTTAAAAATTAAGTCCTGGCGGTTCTCTACAAAGCAGACAGCCAGCGCGTACCAGAAGCGTAATGATGGTTGAGGCGGTCAGCCAAGAGCAGAAATAGACCAAACGGCGGTGGCTGCGAAGGACGCAGCACGAATCCGCCGCGAGATGCTGGAGCCGGGAAACCGGGAGACGTCAGCAATTTATATAGGCACTGGTTGTATGTCAGTGCCTAAAATTAAGCATCTTTTTTTTGAAGGGTGTTTAATTTTAGAGCGGCTTCTACTCAAGCGCCGCGGTTGATTCAAGGTGAGCCAGCGACCCTCACTATCAGCCACAAGAGTGCAGGCATCCGGTGATGAGCGCAGCCCGCTGGATCGTCTTGCCCACGAAACGGGCTACTAATTAACTATTGCCCCCTAAGCGGGGGGCAGAAAGGGGTAAATGTCAAAACTGCCATTCGCTTGCTTCGCAGTAGTGAAGCACGGCGATGGGGAGATCTGGGCAACCACCCGCGACGGAAAAGACGCGGGCAAAATAGGGTTGCCCGGTGGCAAGCGTGACACTGGGGAGCATCCAGAGGTCACTGCACGCCGTGAGAGTGCAGAAGAAGGCCTGCATCTTCATGGCAAGGGCAAGTTGATCCACACCGCCCTGGTGGATGGTCAGCTAGTGCACTGGTACGAGTACCAAGGCTGTACGCCCCTTCGCCGCTATAAAGAGCAAGAGCGCGGTATCCGCCCTGTCATTGTGTCGATTGAAAAAATTGGACGCAGTGGCTACGGTAACGAGTTCTTGCTTAAGTAGCCCCCCAGCGCAGGCATGCGCTATACAAGAGATGCCGCCAACCAGCGGGGCGCGTACCGCTGACAAATTTACAAGCCCCGAAAACAGGGGTTAAATTGGGGAAAGACATGGAAATTGACAGCTTAAAAAAAATACAAGCAGCCGCTTTCGCTGCTTGGAAAGCAGCCCCGAGCGCGGCAACAGAAGCTGCGCTAGACGCAGCTGCGAAAGCGGTTGCGGCTGCAAAAAAAGCCGCTACCGCTACCCAGGCGCCCGATTTGGGCGCATCCCTGGCGGCGATGGATGCCGCTGTTGCCGCCCGTAAAAAGGCGGCTGGACAAGTAAGCCGCCTGAAAGCGGCCTGCCGCCTCCGTATGGAGGCTGAAAGCTGGCCGCGTTGCGGGCAGGGATGGCCAGCAACGGCCAGCGAGATCAGGGCGCAGGCCTTGATCGACTCCTCACCTGAGGAGGCAGAGCGCATGATGTACGACTGACGTGCAGGCGCACCGCGTAGCCATAATGTGGCGCGGTCAATAAATGCCACGTAAAGGTAATTTAAAAATTACAGGGGGTATTAAATGGGAAATTTTGCAACATATGTAGACCCCAATGCGGGTCACTTGGCAGCCGGTTGCTACACAGGCGCCTCGGAAGAGGAGCGCGCTGCGTTGGCGGCGCGTGCTGCTACGTGGCAGGAAAACCACGCGGTCGAAATGGCTGCAAAGGCCGAAAAGGCCAGATTTGTTTATGAAGAGGCTATTGCCTCTTCTTTGGCTCTCGCGGAGAGAGCCAGAAAAGCGGGCTACGAGGTAAGCGCAGCCCGTGCGCTGAAAAGAGCGGAAACACTAAGGGCTGCGCTGGCCGCTGGTAAACAGTGGCTAGAAAAAGGAAAGCCAGTTCACTAAGCGCTGGCTTGGCATAAATTAAGGAGTAACCATGCAATTCATCAACTGCACGCCCCACCCAATCACAATAGATGGGGTGGGCACCCTGCCACCTAGCGGGATTATCCCCCGCTGCGCCACTGTGCGCAGTGAACCCGCCTTTGTGGGTGGTGTCCGCGTTGTCGCCCAATCAATGGGCGAAGTGACCGGCCTGCCAGCGCAAAAAGATGGTGTGGCACTCATTGTCAGTGCCCTAGTTTTGGGCGCATTAAAGGGCACCCGTCAAGATGTTTTTGCTCCTGATACTGGAGCAGATGCGGTAAGGGAAAACGGGCAGATTGTGTCCGTCAGGGGGCTGGTGCAGTAAAATAATAAAAAGCCCTTGGAAACAAGGGCATCAATCAAAGCTCTTGCTGCTGGGTGTTCCCGGTGGAGCGCACAAGGGCTTTGATTGATGGTACAGAACACGTAATCGGTAAATAGAAAGTGTGCGTACCGATAATCAAGCGCACTTTTGTGGCAAGCGTGATGGCCGCCATCAACTAACATCAACACAGCCCGCTTTTGCGGGTTTTTTAATGGAGCGATATGGAGCACAACATCATCAGCGTGAGCGGCGGGAAAGACAGCACAGCTCTGCTGCTACTTGCCATCGAGCGCGAGGCAGAAAATTTGCAGGCTGTGTTTGCCGACACCGGAAACGAGCATGAGCTGACATACGAATATGTCCGGTATTTGACCGAGGCAACTGGTGTTCCGATCCGCTGGGTGCGCGCGGACTTTGCCAAGCGCATTGCTGGGAAAAAGGAATACGTGCTGACCAAGTGGGCTGACAAAGGCGTTCCGCAAGCCGACATTGACCGCGCCGCAGCAGCGCTGGTGCCAACGGGCAATCCGTTTCTTGACCTGTGCATATGGAAAGGCCGCTTTCCCAGCACAATGGCCGCGTTCTGCAGTGCAGAGCTTAAACGCGAACCAATAGTTCAACAGGTGCAGGCTCCACTACTGGCAGCTGGCGACGACGTTCGCAGCTGGCAGGGCGTACGCAGGGGTGAATCACTAAAACGCCGTTTCCTGCTGGAGTTGGAGCGGGTGCCAGTCAAACACCTTGGCGAGCTGTGGAACTACAGACCCATCCTCGATTGGACCGCTGAGGATGCTTTTGCCATGCACCGCAAACATGGCATCAAGCACAACCCGCTCTATGAGCAAGGCATGGGTCGCGTTGGCTGCATGCCCTGCATCAACTGCCGCAAGGACGAGCTTCTTGAAATTAGCAAGCGCTTTCCAGAGGCTATAAACCGTATCCGACAATGGGAAGCCGCCGTATCTAGCGCCAGCAAGCGCCAGGCTGCGACATTTTTTCCCGCAGCGAACCACGGCGGTGGCATCACACCAGCCGAAGCGGTCAAAATGGCAAACATTGACGCAGTTGTGGAGTGGTCGCAAACCAGCAGAGGCGGAAAGCAGTTCGATCTTGTCCGGGCAATGGGCGATGGGCCTCTGTGCTCATCAATCTATGGCCTATGTGAATAACACACATCCCGCTTTTGCGGGTTTTTTATTGGAAGCGTGCATGTCAAAACTACTTGAGAGGCTCCAATCTTCGTTAGAAAAGAAGCAGTGCATATTTGATTCCAGACTGTCAGAGTACTACGCAAGCGTCAAGCAGACCAACGGGCAACCGCTGAACGACAAGCGAAACGGCATGTCAACACTCGCAAAATGGGAGCGCCAAAACGATGGTTTACGGAAGATTCATGCAGAAATTGAAGTTACTAAGAAAGCAATTGAGCGCGAAAAATCAAAGATCGCGAAAGTCGATGCTTTGGAGTTACCGTCAGCAATACGCGTCATGATTGATGATGGCGTTTTAATACAGTGGCGAAAATATCCAAACCGATTCTTTGTTCAGGGTGTTGATCGAGGGAGGATTGTTTGGGACGATAAAAATAAGGTAATCACCCATCAGTATTTGGGCGAAATACCGGCTGAACAGTATCCAAAATTCCGCGATACGTTCAACAAATTGCGCCGTGAAATAGCCGGGTAAACCAAATTTCAGGCGGTGGTTTTTATTAAACAAAAACCCGCAATTCGCGTGTTTTTTATTGGAGAAAGCAAAATGAGCTACAGCACAGACCCCGTTAGAGATGCAGAGAAATACATGGACGCGCAAGGTTTATTTTCTGATGCATTAAGCGAAGCAGAAGCAACGGTGGAAGCTGAAATTGAGGCGGCTTTTCAGCCAAATAGTGATGCGCCTTTACCGCTGACATCAAGCCTTAAGCCATACTTTCAGACAAAGTGGCACGAAGCGTTAGCTATGCTGGATTATGACGGCACAGAAGCAGAATTGCTTAATGTATTGATGCTGAGCAAATGCGAGCATGTCGCTGCGCTTCGTGCTGAGATCGCTAAACAGTATGCGAGGTGCTTTGCTGATGAGATAGCACGCGAACGGATTGAAGGATTAGAAGAAGGAGACGATGATGAGTAACTTGGACACATGCCGCTATTTGCCAAGCGGCCTAATTCAAACGCGCACCGGAATCATTATCGGCGGCGCTGCAAAACCAAGGTTAGCCGAGATGTCGGCCGATGCTGTAAAGATTCAGGCGGCATTGCTTGAAAAACGAACGCAATATGCACCTACGAACATTGTGAATGTTGCTAGCTATATATGGAGGTGGTTATGACATGCTTATACAACTGCGGCGACAAGCCATGCTCTGCACCTGAAAGCTGCGCAGATTATGACGAAGTGCACTCAATGCTGATGATGATGATATGGATTTGCGCGATTCTATTTATTCTGTTTTGCTTTGTCGCATCTTTGATATTCCATGAATATGCTGGCGATTTATTGCGCTTCTTTTTAAACATGTTCTAGCGTTACATGTTGTAACAAATGCTTACAAAATTTATAGACCAATCACAAAAAAGGCATCCAAGATGATAGACGTTGAAGAATCACACCGTGAATACATCTCAACACAGCAAATTAAAAATGACCAACTTTTAAAGGCACAAAATGAGCATAGCAACAATGATACTTGGACAATCGGGCACAGGCAAAACAACAAGCCTGCGCAATTTGGAAGCATCGAAAACGCTTCTTATTCAAGCAGTCAAGAAGCCTCTGCCGTTCCGTTCTGACGGTTGGGGCTGGTATGACAAGGACACAAAACCAGATGGCAACGTATTTGTGTCTGATAACGCAGGATTCATCATCAAGGCAATGCAAAAAACATCACGGGATGTCATTGTGATTGATGATTTTCAGTACATATTGGCCAACGAGTTTATGCGCCGCGTGCTTGATAAAGAAACTGGCAATGCGGCTTTTGCCAAATACAATGAGATAGCACATAACGCATGGTCGATCTTGATGGCCGCAAGCCAACTGGCTGACAATAAGCGCGTTTATATTCTTGGTCACACACAAGAGGATGAAAACGGGCGCATCAAGGCAAAAACGATTGGTAAGCTGCTGGACGAGAAAATCACTCTTGAAGGATTGTTAACAATAGTATTGCGGACTACTGTTATTAACGGGCAATACTTGTTTAACACAAAGAATAACGGGCTTGATACTGTCAAAAGCCCAATCGGACTATTTGAAGACGATCAAATAGATAACGACTTATCCGCAATTGATGCGAGCATAGTCAATTATTACTCAACAAACTAAAGGTAAACATGTATAAACTAAACGCACAAACAGCACAAAACGCACGTAAGGCAGACGCTGGCGGTTTTATTCGCGATACTGGCAAATATGTAGGCAAGATAACACAAGCATACGAGATCAAGACTAAGCGAGGTGGTCGAGGCGTATCACTAGCATTTAAAACAGACGCCGGACAGAAAGCGAATCTAGCCCTATACACACTGAGCCCAGAAGGTGAAACGTATCAGGGCTTCGATACGCTCATGGCTATGATGACCTGCATGCGCGTCAAAGAAGTAACACCAAAAGATGGTGTTGTCATGGTTTACGATCTTGAGCAACGTCAAGAAGTCAAACAGAATGCTCTGGTGCTACCAGAACTTTGCGCAAATATAGGGTTACTTCTTGAAAAAGAAGAATACGAAAAAACCAACGGCGATATTGGCGAACGCATGGTTATTAAGAATGTTTTTCAGGCTGATACAGAGCTTACGGCGGCGGAGATTCTTGACCGAAAAACGACGCCAGAGGCATTGCCAAAACTTGTGGCTAATTTGAAAGACCGTCCGCTTAAGCCACAGCGAAAACAGCAGCAGAGCGATTACCAATCCGCAGCACAGCAAAATCATTCATGGTCTGGTTTTGATGGCATGGACGATGACATCCCGCTATAACTTAAAAATCAAACAATAAACAGCCGCCACTGTGCGGCTTTTTCATAGGGGCAAACATGAAAAATACATTATTTGAACTAGCGCAGTTAATCCGCAATGCGCTGGATGTTGTCGATCAAGAAACTGGTGAGATTCTTGATTTTGACCAAAGCAAACAGCTTTTTGAGCAAAAGGGCGTTGCCTGCATTGCTTATTTGAAGGATGAGGCTGCGCGAATTGATGCAGGCAAAAAGATGCTCGCAGAAATGACAGAGGCGGTTAAGAAGAAAGAAAAGCGGCTAGAGGCTTTCAAAGAATATATTGCAAGCTGCATGAAATCGGCTGGCATTACTGATATTGCGCACGATTCTGGCGTTTTTGGCGCGAAACTGTATTTAGACAGGGATGAATCACTCGAGATTGTTGACGCCTTAGCAATACCGGCCGATTTATACAACGACCCTGAGCCGCCAGAGCCAAGCAAAACAAAGATCAAGGCGGCGCTTAAAGCTGGCCAGGTTATTGATGGTGTTCGTATTGTCAAAAAAGACAGGCTGACAATTAAATAATCATAACCAAATCCCGTTAAATCGGGCTTTTTTATAAGGAAAAGACAATGCAACCAACAATTAAACAAGAGGCATACGTGCCTCATAAGCCAGTTTACGCATGTAAATATGAACCGCTATTCTTAAAAATGGAGCCGTTAAAAACGCGTTTGGCATGCGAAGCAAAAGACGCTGGCACGATTGCAAATTCATTGAGACACTGGCTAAAACATCAAGAAGGCATGAAAGGCTACACGTCTGCAATCAAATCCAAATGCGCTGACGGTCAAGCTGGTGTGTGGATAGTGAGAGCTGACCCTGTTAACGCCAAAAAGCCAAAGCAAGAGCCTAGCGCAGCACCCAAAACAACATGGGTAGGCAATAGGCCAGCATTTCCGACATTAAAGAAAGTAGGGGGCTGATATGAGCAATCAAACATGGCGTACTGTAGACCCAAAGCCCGGCGAACTGTCGCCGATATTTGCCAATCGTTCTTTTTTGAACGGTGGCGAATTAACGAAGCGCAAGAAAAAGGAAAAAGTTGCGCAGGTTGAAGGTCGTATCTGCGCTGCATCAACAAAAGAACCGTATGACGGCAAAGAGCTACAACGCACACCTGGCATACCAGATTCGCGATTCAAGGCTTTTGCGCTGCCGAGTTTGCGCAATGGACAGTTGTTTTATCCAGTGAGGCCAGCATGAAAGTGCGCGAACTTATCAATTGGCTTGCAAAGTTTGAAGATCAAGAAGCCGAAGTTGAGGTCGTGGAGCACAGCAATTCAGGCGCCTCATACTACGAACAAGGGGGAACATCAAGAGTGGCGAGATTCAACCCGGAAAAACATGCAGTTTATACAGACTTGCGCGGCAATCCACATGTGAAGCCAAGCAATAGTTATTACAACGAGCGAACGCTGCTGCTTGGCGAAATTAACGCTTAACAAACTAACTTTATTAAATCATGACAAAACACATACACGCGGATTTGATTATGGAATACGCGCATGACGCGCAAGAGACAGATTCACCTTGGACGCGCTGGCAATATCAAGCCGACCGTTATAGCCGTTGGCATGATTGTTTTTGCCCGCCTTCATTTGTCTCGACAGTGAAATATCGCAGAAGGCCCAAAACAATCCGCATCGGCGAGCACGATGTTCCAGAGCCAATGCGAGTGGCTCCACCAGTTGGTACTGAGTATTGGTCTTTAAATTTGGGTTTAAATTCTGCATATGAAACAGGATGGGACGGTGGCGAAGCGGACTACATTCGACTAGATAAAGGCCTCTGTTTTTCAACGCAAGAAGGCGCAGAAAAAGCAATGAAAGCCATTTACGGCCTGCTGGAGGCTAAGAAATGAAAAAGAAAAGCAAATATAGGCCGCGCGAAATCAAAGACCCAATTCAAACTGCTATCAATCGCGCAACGTGCTTAACAGATCAAGAATGTGACGATCTGCTTGGAAAGTTTGAGCAGGCAGCGAAAAACATGCTTAGCGATAGTCGCACACAAGATGATTATGTTGCGTTAACCGCTGGCATACGTGTTTCTGACGCCATCGAGAAAAGCGGCATAGTGCGCGGGTTGAAGTCCGCAATTGACGATGCAATGCTTACGGCTGAAAGGATGGCCACCGGCGCGGCTGCATCGCACGATGATGAAGAAGCGCTCAAGTGGTGGCTCAAGCTACACCGTTACCAATTGAAACAACTTTCCAGGAATGAATTAGATACTATTGTTGAAAGGTTAAAAGCACAAGAAAGGAATGGTCATGAAAATAAAGTGGTACCAAGTTCCGATACTGGTCGTACTATTGTCAATCGAATGGGTTGCTTCGCTTTTTTGTAAGCGAGATGATTTTGCAGACACAGAGCCAGTCAGCGGCGTTAGCACCGATATGGTCGATGCAATGGATAGCACTTTTGGTTACAAAAAGGGTGAATAAATGGCTAGCTTACTTTTACTATGCTTTTTGATCGGCTGTTACATATTGCCAGGCCTTGTATCAGTTGCTAACAAAAAGCGGCAGAACAGCGCGATATGGACGCTGAATATATTGCTTGGCTGGACGCTTATAGGATGGTGTGCTGCGCTTGTTTGGGCAATGATGAAGGATTGAAAAATGAAAACATATAACAGCTACACCGAATTAGAGATGCAGATTGTGCAATGGGCAGAAGCTCGCAAGATCGTTCAGAACAGCAACATCCAAGCGCAAGGGCGCAAAACGCTTGAAGAGGCTGGAGAATTGCAAGAGGCAACGGCAAACATCAAGCTGATTAAGCAGATTGAGGCCGCTTTTCCAGATATTGCAATCAGGCAAGAATTTGTTGCTATCAAAAAGCAATGCGAGGATGCGCTAAGAGATGCCTACGGAGATATTTTGGTGACCTTGATAGTCGGCGCTGCCGTGCACGATGTTTCAATCGTTCAGTGCTTGGCAGGTGCTTACGATGAGATCAAAGATCGGAAGGGCACGCTGTTGCCTGATGGAAGGTTTCAAAAGGAATGAAATACACACTAGACAGCACAGGCACAGCGCTGGTTAACAGAGGCTGGAACTATGAGCCGATAACGCCAGAAACGCCACGCGGCAAAGTGATGCTGCTCATTAACAAAGAGGCGAAGCGGGCGCAGGTCGGTGTGTTGCTGCCAAGTGATACGCATTGGACGCATTTTGCGCCGCTGCCTGTTTTTAAGGATTGATATGGAACACGATATAAAAGACCTGCAGCCAACAAAGTATTTTGATTTACCTCCTTATTCTGTAGAAGAGTTCCCAGGCATTTTTCCTGATAAAAAATGGTATGCGGTCGTCAATAAAAACGGATTTAACTGCTTGAATTTCCCTCAAAAGCCGGGCTTAAAATTCACTCTTGATAAAGAATATGCGCTCGCAATTTGTGAGGCATGGAACAATCCTGATAGCAAAGGTAGTAATGATATGGAGCACGAAATTGCACAACTGCGCCATTTGTACGCAAACCTTGTACATAAAGTCTAAAAGGAGTAAACATGAAAACAAAACCGCTTGACGATCTTGAAATGCACGATCTTCTTTCACTTCTTTACCCTGAGCATATCAGTGGCGATGATGACAAATACTTTGATATTTCAACAAATGTCTGCGAATATTCTACCGTTGACCTTGGTGAAGGCTTTGAGGTGACGCTGGCAGACCTTCTTGGCCGGGTCGTCATGCTGACAATGCCGATGCAAAGCGGAATTACTGGCACGCTTTCTCACTGTATTGGGAAAGTTACCGTTAAAAACTTGGATGTGCAGATGGAAGCTGCCGTACGGAGGGATGTTTATAATTCTTAAGGATTGAATATGGAACATGAAATTGCACAATTGCGTCATTTGTACGCACAAATGGTTGGCGGCGTTGTAAAAGATTCAGACGGAGCAAAACGTATAGCAGAAGGGTTGCTTTCGCCTGTTATTGAGAAGCTGGAGCGGTTGCTTCATGGTGGCAATAAAGCCATGAAATTAGAGGCAGCACAGAAAGGCGGAAAGCCATGAGCGATAGACGTTGGTACTGCCTTGGCAAAGACGGCGTCGCAACGCTTTGCGCAGACAAAGATGACGCAGAGCAATCCGCAAAGCTGGCATCATTGGATTGGCCTCGCAATGCGCCGTATCGTGCCGTCCAACTTGTGGAGGCAGACGAACTGGACGCGCTGCAAGCTGATGCAGATAGGTATCGGTGGCTGCGTAATTTTCACGCCGCCGGAATAAGTGATAATTTGCCTCACATCGCCGCCGGTGGTGACTATATTGGCGCATGGACGCTACACAGCGAAGAAGCTGATAAAGCCATTGACGCAGCCCGCGCACGGCTTAATGAAGGTGATATATGACTACAGCAAAACAAACGCCAGCCCAACTACTTTGCCGCGCTAAGCACCTAAATAATCGCGCTGAAAAAATAGAGCACATATTGTTGCTTGAAATAAATGGTAATAGCGAGTCGTGTAAATCATCATATAAATATCTGCGCTACATTGTTGAATTATTAAAGATGCGCCTTGAAGCTATCGAAAAAGCATTAAAGGGGGAAATATGACACCAAACGACATAACTAGATGCGCAGGTCGTGTTAGTGGCACTTTGCTTGGTAAAGTTGGCAATGTGCGCGTAACCAGCGGCTTTGGGCACGTTGAGTGCCTGCGATGCGCAAGACGTGACCCGCCATCGCAAGATGCACAGGCTTTCACAATGGAGCCGCCACAATTCATCAATGGGAAATGCCCGCAACGATTAGTGAGGATTTCATGAGCCAATTAAAACTTGCAGAAGCGTTAGCCGCGATTGATGATGCGCTTAGTATTGGCGATGACGGCTGCGGCGGAGCCGATGAGACGCTGACGGCTATTGAAGACCTCAAGGAGGATGCTGAGCGCTATCGTTTTCTGAGCTCTTGCAATCTATCAGAACAAAAAGACGTTATGGCATCACTTGAAATTGGAGGTGCTATGCTTGACGAGGCAATAGACCGCGCAATAGACGAAGCACTTGCGCGGTCTAATAATGCTAGAAAATAATGACCACCACCGACCACATCCGAATGGCCAAGGTGTACTTACATGCTGCAAGCTGCACACAACACCGTGGCTGGGCTTTCTGCCTACTCAATTTTGCAGCAAATCAAAGGCGCAATGCTTTTGCTTTGCGTATTCAAAAACCAGCGCAGGGTGCGCTCTTTTGACGCGACAATCACTCTGGCAGATTTGGCCAAGCCTCTTGCATCACTCTGACATCATTGACGTGCTTGTCAGCTTTTTCTCCCAGCGCTCGATATTCTTGGACACACTGTCCGAATACGTCTCCGAGGGTAGCGGCGTACTGATCGACGGCCTCGCGGGTAGCTGTGGCGATACGTGAATTGGCGGCGGCGAGCTGGCGGCGCAGCTTGTCAGCATGAGCAGCGGCATCAGCAGCAGCCCGGGCGCTAGCCTGCTCACGGATTTTGGCACGTTCGATAGCGGCATCTTTAATCCTTTGAAGTTCAAAGTATTCTTGCATAGCTTTGCTACTAGCTAGAAGTTTTTCGGCAGTGTTTTCTCCGCGGATTTTATAAATCTCTGCTTCGTAGCGTGCTTCTTGATATTTCCATGCCGCAAAGCCAGAGCCAGCCGCAGTTGCAATCATAAGCAGCTCTGTTGTGTATTTTTTGAATAGTGCAAGCATGTCAGTCTTTCCACTTTGCGCAAATTTCTTCTGTAGCAGTCCTGCGCTTTACCAAGCCTGGCAGCGTGACCAAAATTCCATCTACACGGCCTTTGACCCATCTATCCATCTCATCGCATGCGCCGTAAATGTCGCCGGTGTTCAGCTTGCGCCTGAGCGTTGATTCGCGCATTGCCGATTCACCAACGTTGTAAACCATGTCTATCAGCGCCACCTGTTGCCAGCGTGTCAGTGTGCCGTAGCTTGGGAATAGCCTTTTTGCGCCTTTTTCCGCTTCTGAATATGCCTTGCTTTCCAATATGTTGCACTGCTCTTGTGTGTACCATTTGTTAGGCAATACAGCAGAGCCTGTGACACCGTGGCACACAGTCCATATGCCGCCAGTGTCGCGATACGACTTGTACTGTATAGAGCCATCAGGCATAGTGCGGGTAGGACCTGTTCCTTCATAATAAGCGCCAAAAGTAGCTGCAAGCGCAACAGCGCTAGCACCAGCAGCAGCCATGATTTTCAGCTTTTTCGATAGCGATGCAGGTACAGCAGACATGGTTAATCCTCAATGTCTTGAGCAACAAAACGCGCAACAAACGCGCCTACCACTATTGCAAATGTAGAAAGCGCCCAAAGCGGTGACGGTTGCAATGGCGTAAAGAATGGCAGCACAGCTTCTGCGCCGGTCAACAGCGCTGCCAGCAGCATGAATCGCACTGACCATGCCCTGCGTAGTATCTTGCGCCAGTTCTTAACTATCATCGTTTTTTCTCGTCTGCGCGATTTTGCGCTTCAAGATTATCCATCCGATACTTGAGCAACGATATTTCACCGGCAACCATGGCTGCCTGCTGATTGCCTGATTTAATAGTGTTCTGCATCTCTGCGACATCTCGAAGCAGTTGATTCATGCCGAACCACATGCTAATAAGCGCCCACCCAACAGCAGCAGAGCCAGAGAGCATCCAGACAAGCGGAACCCGAAAATCCACAACACCACCAAAAATGCTGCCCGTTTTTTGCCGTTGCTCATTGCTCATCAATCACCCCATGCCGGTAACACAGACCAAGTAACGGGCGCTTTCAATGCGTAACCTGCAATTGGATACCATGCCTGCAAGCCGCTTTCCTCGCGCCATACGTTTGTAATTTCGTAGCCTATGCGGGTTTTTACCGACAACCGGCCAAACAGCTTGCGCGTTGCGTTAACCTGCCAAGCATCACCGCAGCGATAGACTTTTACTGATAGCTTGCCACTTGTGCCGCTCCAGACTTTTACGCCTGTGGATAAGTCAACCGGCAAACCAAGCTCATACGCACGATACGCACCGCCGTTACGCCTATACCACGCTTTGCGGGCTTCGTAGCTGCGCGGGTGCTTGCCTTTTGCCCAGTAGCAAGACGCAACAGCGTCTTTGTAGTTTGCTGAATTTGGGTCAAGCCTTAGCCAATGCCCTTCTGTTGGCCTGCCGCCCTGTATGGTTTCTACCCAAGGTGCGTTGTCGCCCTGTGCTGTTACATTTATAAGCGGCTCAATGTCATATGAAGACCATTCGGGCTTGGCGTTAACAACGCGCTCATCGTGCCAAGTCAAGGCTTTTGCAATTTTGCCAGCCATAAAGTAGCGGGCTTTAATCTTGTGCCACAACAAGCCATTTTTGCGCTTCTTAGCCAAAGCAAGGCAATCCAACGCCGATTGTTTTTCGGTGTCGGATAGCCCAGCGATGGTTAGAAGC
>Ga0208644_1000428_pt1 | contig 35354 bp, 52 predicted proteins | sample VirMetDEL_Nov_18_FD_184517 | JGI IMG/M metagenome (GOLD analysis project Ga0208644, IMG submission 184517) | Aqueous microbial communities from the Delaware River and Bay under freshwater to marine salinity gradient to study organic matter... | ecosystem: Environmental > Aquatic > Marine >...
CGCGCTAATTGGTAAGCGATAAAATATTGCACCGTTTTCCATAATAGCATGGAAGAGTATACTACGACCTGTAAGAGCGCTAAGACCAAAGATAATGCAGTCTTCAACTTCTCCATGATGTTTTTTACAATCATATAAATACTCTCTTCTTATTTGTGCATAGGTCGCTGGTATGTTTGCATTTAAATAAGCCATAGTTAATCATGTATTTCACCCCAGTTATCACCATACTCATAGTCAACTTTATTAGGGACTTCTAGTGTAACAGCGTGTTCCATAATTTCAACGATCTTTTTAGCGTGTGCTTCATCTTGAACAGATATATCTAGTTCATCATGTACTTGTATGTGTGGTATAATTCCTTCTTTGTATAATTCTAACATTGCTTTTTTAGTCATGTCAGCAGCTGAACCCTGGATTAATTTATTAAGAGCCTTGTATGTATAAGCTCTTTTTATCCCCGGTCCATGTTCCGCCAACGCATCTTCATGAGTCATAGCTTTATGCATACCGAAACTGTTAGGCTCCCACAGGTGAAACCTGCAAAGTCTGCCTAGCAATGTACGAATTTGTCCACGATCTTGTGCTCTGTTAGATGCTTTGTCCATCAATTGTTTTACAAATGGTACACGTGAATGGTATGTATTAAATAAGTCAGCAGCTTTGTCCTTTGTTACTCCTAATTCTGCTTGTAATTTACCTTTACCCATACCATAGAAAAGACCCAAATTGATCGTTTTAGCCTGTGTTCTAGGTATATCAGCCATATCTGCTACAGTCTGGTGAAAGTCTGCGCTAGAGTCGTTTGTATAAGCATCTATTACATCATATACAGACGGTAATTTGTACAAAGAAGCATAATGCACTACCAACCTAGGCTCTTGCTGAGAATAGTCAAAACAACCCCATGTATGGCCTTCCTCGGGTATAAATAATGACCTTATCTTAGGTCCAAGGTCTTTGTTTCTGGCTGGAATCTGCTGAAGGTTAGGATTCTGATAAGAAAACCTTCCTGTAACCGTACCACCTCCTGCATTTCTTAACTGATTTATTTCTGCATGGATTCTACCTTTGTGTTCATAACTTATAATAGAATCTAAAAAAGTTGTGTGTGCTTTGTTGATCTCTCTTGCCTGCGCAATCATATTTACAACAGGGTGCTCGTGTTCTTGTAAAAAGTTTTTTGTAAAAGAAGGTGCCTCTGTCTTATCTGTTCTTGGATATTCTAATCTCAACATATCAAAAACCTCTGCAACAGATCTTGCGGCCCAGATTTGAGTATCAATATTAGTCTCCATTTTTATTTTATGTAGAAGGTTTTGTTCTGCTTTCTTAAATTCTTTTTTCATTTTGTGTGCACGTTCTACATCTACACGCACACCTTTGAATCTCATGTCAACAAGACATGGAAACAGATCAGACTCCAGATCAAATATATCCTCTAAGTCCTGGTTAATAATTTCTTTTTTCATTTCTTGCCAAAGACCAAGGGTTACTTCAGCATCACGTTCAGCGTACGCACCAACATGCATTGAAGGTAGTTTGTACATTTCTGATTTAGGATTGATTCCCCATTCTGCTGCAGCTTCTGCAAGTGCGGATTCGTTCTTACCATAACCAAGATAGTGCCATGATAAACTATTTAAATCATACCTAAATCTATTTTCATTAGTGACAGCTGCCGCTATCATTGTGCAGGCTATGTTACCATTTATTTTAAAGCCTAATGCTCTTAACCAACAGACATCATAAATAGCATTGTGAAAAACTTTTGTTGAAGGTGCTTCAAGTACATCTTTCAACCAAGATAAAACTTTAGCTCTGTCCATGTTACCACCACCTTCGTGAGCAATTGGAAAGTAGCCTTTGTAATGACTGGTCGCAACTGCAATACCTATAACATCACCATTACCAATAACAGAACCAGATCCTTTTTTAATTAGGTCAGGGTCTTTTGTTTCTAAGTCAATTGCTATTTCATCTACATGACGTAGGTCAGGAAATTCAGTTGGTTTTAACCATTCGGTAGGTGCCTCAAATCTAGGTATCTTCATTCGTCTTCTTCCTCCCTTAGTTTTTTCTCTTCTTCAAAACCTTCCATTAGTTCTTCATGCAGAGTTTTTTCTTTTTTAAATATTTCATCGAAACGTTTACGATACGTATCGTTAGATGGTCTTGACCTTCCGTCAAACTTTTCTTTTTTCATAAATATATTTATCTTCTATTAGTTTATTTAACTTATCTTTATTACTAAAAGCATACAAAGATGCATGTCGGTCTTTCGGAAATATTTCCCAACTAACTAATCTTGGATAAATTTCTAGATCAAACTTATATTTTTTATCCACTACAATAGTTTTATTTATTTTTGCTTTTGCCGGCATTTGTATCCTTTATCTTTTTAATTTCTAGTTCACAGTAGTGTTTGATCTTCTCTAAATCTTCTATACCATTCTTGTGTAAATATCTACAAACATATTTCACAACGTTGCCCTGAAAAAATGATAAATTATTTTTTGAAATAAATTCGTAGGGTTGAATATAAAAATCCTTGTAGTGAGATCCTCCAATTTGCTTATCTTGTGGAAATGCTTCTTTAAATAAGTCCTTCGACGTCATAACCTTGATCCTCCTTTTTTGCTGACATGACATAAAGATTTTGTTTTGTACGTGTTACTCCAACATACCAAACTCTATGTTCTTCATCTTGTTTTTCCGGACTCTTTTCTACAGAGTCTCTGATTGTTTTAGTATTATCTAACATTAACAATACATTGTCAGCTTCTCCACCTTTTGCTGAGTGTATTGTAGATAATTTTATTCTAGGAGGTTTGTTTAATTCCTCTCCATTACTTAACATTTCCCTTATGTATAAACATTCTTCATAGTCTGATTGAAACACATCATACCAGGGTGTGTCTTTACTAAATCCAAATTCTGTTAAATCATACATTTTTTCTTCTGTAATTTCTGTATCTGTTCCAGTATATTCAAATATATCTTTTACTTCTGCTAAAGATAAGTCATCTCCTTTGGTCCAACGAGTATAATTTAAAATTGTTTTAAACAAAGTTATCTTATAACTTTTACGATCTTGAAACTCAAAATAAATACCACGTTCTTTTAATGTAGGTTTAAGTCTATTTAATTTATCATTGTATCTTGCTAGTACTAACCATGTCCCCTGATCAAGTGGTGCATCTTCTGTGCTATAGATATAATTTACAGTACCCTCTTCTTCTCTAGCACTCCAACTTTTTTGTATTCTCCTATCGTCTGGTATTTGTTTTAAAATATTATCTGCAAGATTTTGTACGAGTTGTGGAACCCTGTAAGATTGTGGCAAAATTATGTCTTTCTTTGAAACTTCCTGCTGAAATTTTTTTACATCTGCGCCTGCCCAACCATAAATTGCTTGATCATCATCACCTGCTAGTATAACATATTTGCTATTTTCCTTGATAATATTGAACATTTTCCACTGTATCGGTGATAAATCCTGTGCTTCATCAACAAATGCTACATCATATTTTGGACACAATCCGGACACAATAAATTTCTCAATCATATCTGTAAAATCTATCAGACCATATGATTGCTTATAGTTATCTACTTCATCAGAGATTATTTCTAATAATCTTTTATCCATGTCTTGTGAATACATATCGGTATTGTATTCTTCTTCTGCAGTTATGTTTTTTATTCTAGCTGCATTTATTAAATTAAAATATTCGCTATCAGAATTTATAAAACCTGTGTTCTCTTCACCACGAGAGTAAACGGTAACTTCAATACCAAGAGTCCTACCTATATCTTCGTAGTGTTCGTCCTGCATAACCTGAGCTTTCTTCATACCCAACTGAGTAAATGCTAAAGAGTGCAGTGTTCTAAAATGTTTTAAATCTTTTTTCTGAAATGCTGTGTGATAGTCTAACATTCTATCGACAGCTTCGTTTGCAGCTTTCTTTGTAAACGCAAAGTATCCTATTTTATCTACAGGTGTACCTAGTTTTAAAAATGTCTTAACATACTTTAATAGTTTAGTTGTCTTCCCCGTTCCCGGAGGCCCGAATAATTTTCTACTGATCATAGTATATCCGTCTTATGTTTTGTTTTAGTGTGATGTATAGGTACTTCCTCAAAAGTTTTTATATTAATCTGTATTATATTTTTTGTTGATGAGTTGTACTCACCAGTTTTTTTCGATGGATATCTTTTCTGTTCTAAAAATTCTATTTCACAATCCTGGTATGTAATCTGCATCATACGTCCGGTTTTATCTTCACTGTATTTCCAGTTCTTTGCTTTTAGTTTGTCATAAAATTTTTCAAACTTAAAGTATGCATAGTCACCTTCAATTAATACTGATCCAGTTTTAAATGCAGCATCACTGGTAGCCTTAGGTCCATTTATTTTTGCATGTATAACATCGTGTAGTTTTTCTTTTGGTGATGTACCTACTGGTGGTAACACAACTTTTTGTGTTGTGTATAGTGCATCCATAACAACTTGTTCCTCTTCACCTTTAATTAATGGTGGAAAAAATCCTGCAGCTTTTGATATTGCATTTCTTCTTTTACGTTGATCATTTAAATGTTCTACAGTTCTACAGTGTACTGTAGCTGTGCTGATACCATCTGGTTTTGTTACATCAAATTCATATTCTGGTTCTGGATCTAAGTCTATCTTTTTTAAATTAGTTAATACGGGATAAGAACCTTTTGCTCCACGCAAGACTCCAAACTTTTTCTTAACACAAATACCTTTTTTACAATGCTCGCTAAGTGGACTTTCAGTACAAGTATAACCCTTGCTACTTCTATTCCATGATTTTACTTTTTGTCCTAAAAACTTTTTATCCCATGCATTAGCATGTATACCTGAAAAATATTTTACAGGTGCATTCATAACTTTCTGCTCCCAACTGTCAGGATATTTCATCTTAACCATGACATGATAGTTGTACATAAACCTATCTTTACCATCAAACTTTTCTTGATTTGCTACTTTAGATATTGCTGCTAGACATGGTGGACCTTCTATAAATTCTTCGTCAACACCTTCCATACTCTTGCTTTCGATTCCTTCGGTAATTTCTTTCAGTCTTTCTTTGTTAACCAGATTTGCACTAATCACTTCTATGAATTGGTCCAAAGTAAATTTTGTACCATCAACGTTTAAAGCCTTACGCTCCTCGCCGAAGTAGGGTAGATTTATAAATTGTCCTGGTCGTAGTTGACCTGTCTCACTATCTTTTGTTAACTGTGTTTGTTTTGGAAATATTTCTGTATCTTGTTTAAGTCCAAACAAAGATAATAAGTTTGTTAGAAATGATTTGATTAGTGATGCATCTGTAAATTTATCCATGAATAAAAATAAATGCAAACCACCACTTTTAGATTCGACCGGTAGTAAAGGTAGATCGTACTGTTGTATTATATCTATATAATCTTTTTTATTAAAACTAGAGTAGTCTTTTGGGTCTATGTCTATAACACCAAATTTTACTTCTGAGTCTTCTGTACAGGGTTGTATACCAATAGATAGCTCACCTTTTATATGTTGCTGATAAATATCGTTAGTAAGTTCCTCAAAGTTCCATCTGTATACAGGTTTCTTTTTACCTGTTTCAGAATCTACTTTGGAATCTTGGTGATTAAAGTCAGCTACACCATAAGCATTCCTGTATCCGTTAAAATATTCTATGTATCTTTCCATAATAACTGTTTCTGTGGGCCCTCCACTCTCGCTTTAGGCCCACACTGTGCACATATTCCAAAAGGAATTATATAATGCTAGCTTGGTCCTTAGGTTTTTCTTCACCATGTTTAGCTTTAACACTTCCTTTAGAAATGCTATCGCTGAAACCTTTAGCTTGATCGTAAAGACCTTTTTCAGTTACTGGGCCAACTTTACTTACTTCCCAACCAAACCAAGTGCCTTTATCGTTCGACATTTGAGTAGTCTTTAGTTTGTAAATGTGGCTGAAAGATGCCGGTGTAAACATTCCGTTCGCACCCTTCATCTTGATTCCAGACATCATTGAGTTCCACTTTCTACTAATTTTTAATTGAGTAGATTTCATAGAGATCAACGCTGTCGATGGACTATCTCCCGCTACTATAACAAAGTGAGATGCAGTCTTCTCGATGTAATTACCATTAGGTAATCTATCTTTGTAGTTTGCATCCGGTGTTGTTTTGGACATGATATCAGATGATGAATCATAGATTGCAACTGGTGCACCTAATCCTTCTCCTCTATCTTTCCATTCTATGTACTCCAACTTATAAAAGCATGGAATTACATTTATACCTTTTACTCCGTCATAGAGTTCTCCAGAAACAGAATTGAATATCATTCCTGGTTCTGCACCCTCAACATACTTACCATCACGTTTGTTAACTTCTGGTGAAAGTTGTCCTAGGATTTTTAGAAAAGGTAAGGCAAGATCTTCTTGACCTATTGCACCTAAACCTTTTGCTGCATCATCTTCAAACATATTTGCTGGAAGTGGTGCAGACTTTTTCTCTGTTACTTGGTTCATGTTTATTTACTCCTTGTTACTTTGGTTCGGTTTCCTGCGAACACGTTAAATAGATCAGAGGGCATTTCTTGTCCAGACTCAAGACGCTCTCTGACCAATGCTTTTAGAGTCATTGGTTCGACCTTAAGTTTCTGGACAGGTTCAAACCCTTGACCCTTTGCAAGGGTCGCATAACTGCTAGCCTTGTTATCTTCGTTACGACCAAAGGAAACTATGATCTCATTTTTAATAAGATCACCTAGGCCGTTTTCTCGAAGCCATGTGTAGGCTGCTTCTTTATTAGCTACTGTAATAGAAGCGCCATAAACTGGTTTAACTTCAACTGAAGAACCATCTGCTAGTTTCAATGTAGAGATATTCATCTCCTGCATCATGGTAGGTATAACCTCACCTGAAACTAGATCGATATGTCTTTTCAGTTCTTTTAATTCTTTTTCTTTTTTTTCAAGACTGTCCTCTAATTCTTTTAGTTTGACAACTTGATCTGATAATGATTTTGCATCATTTACTGAATCCAGATCTTCTCTTTGATCTGCTTCAAAGTTTATGTTACTCATCTATTTTTCCTTTCTCGTATAAATTAATTTTAATAGGATAGTATTGTCTTTCTTGTCTATCCCATTTGAGTAAATTGTATTTGCCGTTTGTAATATCAGATACAATAGAACATGCAACACCTATAATTGCAGGATCACCTGTTAACAATAAATAATCTTCAGGTTTAAAATCTTTTAAAAGTTTTCTTAATTTAAAAATTAATGGACCTGGAGAAAAAATTATTTGTGAAAGTTCTGGTAACAACGATACTACTTCACCGTATTTTCTAGCACCTACAATATTTATTTTAGGTGTTCCAGCTTTTGTACCAGGCACGTCTTGTACTAAATAAACTATTCTTTCTGACATTGACAAAAGATATAACATCGATTATATAGAAGTCAATACAGAAAGAAGAAAAATATTATGAATTATAAATTTAAAACTAAGCCGTACGAGCATCAGCTTAAAGCATTAGAAATGTCATGGGAGCGACCATACTTTGCATACTTTATGGAGATGGGTACTGGTAAATCTAAAGTGTTAATAGATAATATATCTATGCTTTACGACAATGGTAAAATTAATGGTGTTTTAATTATTGCACCAAAAGGTGTAGTAAAAAATTGGCACGAAGGTGAAATACCCACACACTTAGTAGACCACATAGAACATAAAAATATTTTATGGCAATCATTAATTAATGTAACACAACAAAGAAAGTTAGACACATTATTTGAAACAGGCGAAGACCTACACATATTAGTTATGAACGTAGAATCTTTGTCTACTAAAAAAGGTGTAGCCTTTGCAGAAAAGTTTTTAAATTCTCACAGGGCATTGATGGCTATTGATGAGTCTACTACAATTAAAAACCCAGAGGCTAAACGTACAAAAAATATTGTAACACTTGGTAAGCTTGCAACATACAGAAGAATACTTACAGGTTCTCCTGTAACTAAATCACCACTAGATTTATATAAACAATGTGAGTTTCTAGAAGATGAACTACTTGGTTTTAATTCTTACTATGCATTTAGAACTAGGTACGCTGTTATGAGAACAGCAAATTTCAGTGGTCGGTCTGTACAAATAGTAGTGGGTTATAGAAACCTAGATGAACTAGCTGACAAACTTAAAGAATTTTCTTATCGTGTACTAAAAGATGAATGTTTAGATTTACCTAAGAAAACGTTTATGAAACGAGAAGTGTTGTTAACACCAGAACAAAGTAAAGCATACCTACAAATGCAGAAACTAGCTCATGCACAACTAGACGGTAAGATGATGTCTACAGCTACTGTATTGACTCAGTTAATGAGACTACAACAGATAACTTGTGGTCACTTTACAGCTGATGATGGTACAATAAAAGAAATGCCAAACAATAGAATTGGTGAGTTGCTAAATCTTTTAAACGAAGTAGAGGGCAAGGTTGTTATCTGGGCACAATTCCAAAGAGATGTACATAATATTATTGAAGTTTTATCTAAAGAATATGGAGATAGTTCTTATGTAGATTATTATGGACTAACACCACAGGAAGACAGACAGGATAATATTAAGAAGTTCCAGGACCCTGATTCCTCTGTCCGGTTCTTTGTAGGAACCACACAGACTGGTGGATATGGTATTACATTAACTTCTGCATCAACCATGATTTATTATTCTAATGGCTATGACCTAGAAAAAAGACAACAATCAGAGGCTAGAATAGATCGTATCGGTCAAGAAAAACCAATGACCTACATTGACATTATATGTGAGAATACTGTAGATACGCGAATAGTGAAAGCGCTACGTAAGAAAGTAGATATAGCTACACAGATAATGGGAGAGGATTTAAAAGAATGGATTTAAGACCAGGAGTTGTTATAAGATTTGGACTATGGATTAGTCTTGTTATGTGTATGCTATGGTATTTTTAAAGTATATCTTTTGCTTTACCTAAAATAGGTTTGTATTTAGTTTTATTTTCTTCTCTGTACGCATGTAGAAATTGTTTTCTTGGTGTGCCTTCTGTTACACTACAATGTATCCATCCCGAGTTAGGTTCTCCAGGAACATAGTACTCAACAATCAATTGATCCCATTCAAGCTCTCTATATATCCAATCTGCAAGCTCTGCATTGTCGACTCCAACACATTCGAAATCCGCCGCTTCCGCACGTGAGTGCTGGCTGTTGATCGAACTACCAATGGCTTGGCAAAGCTGAGGGGAACGGAACCCTGATGTAACTTTGACTCTACCGAAATGATCTCTTACGGGTTGCAATATTTTTTCACAAAGTGTTTTTAATTTTTCTATTTGTTCTGCGTTAGGGTTATTATTGATACCTTTACGTATCGCAGTGTCTGATTTAATTAACTCCTGAAGAGTGAAATTTCGTGTAAGTTCCATTTTTATTTTGTGATGTCTGAAAGTAAAATTAATAGCACGGCTCCCATACCGCCAACAATCCAATACTCTAATCTTTTAATTCGTTCTTGCATTTCTTTTATTTGCTCAAACGTTTGCTTTTGCATTATTCTGCAAAGCTTTTCATGAGATTCTATTTTTTGTAGTGCAGATTTTTTAACCATAATTATCCTCGTCCAAATAGTATTTCTAATTTTTGTTGTGTTGTCAAGTTAGAAAAAGACCCAGCAGCTCCAGGGTTATTAACAATATTTGCATCAATACTTGGTAAATTTAGTGTTGTTGGTGTTGCAGGTGTGTCTTGCATAATAGGTACTAATGGGTTTTCTATAAATGGAAATTCGGGTTCTAATAACGATGTTCTAGCTAACTGTTGTTGTATATTTCCAAGTGCAGTTAGTGCAGAAATTAATGGGTTAGGTTCTCCAATCTTTGCTGCGTTTTCTGCAAATGCTTGTTGTAATTCTGATGATATATTTATTGGTCTAAATATATTTTGTTCTATAGATCCAACTTCTACACCAGATAATCTATCTGTAGAGGTTCGTAATCCTGACTGTGTAATCCCTAAAGTTCTTGCTGCATCTAAATCTAATTTAAAATTTTTTCTTACACCAAACAAAGCTCTGTTTGCATTTAAATATGCATCTACAATTTCACTTGGATCAATTGGTCCACCACGTAAAGCTTCTCTAGTAAACAACTGTCTAGATTCCCTTACACCTCTTTGATAGTTTGCAACTTTAAATTTTAAAGTTCTATCTGGGTTGACCGCTACAGATCTAAAACCAAACAAACCTGCAAACTCATCACCAAATTCATATGTTTGTCCAAATTTATCTATCTTACCTTTTTGTAATACATCAACAGACTCAATAGATTGATCTAGTCTTTTTAATTGATTAAGTGAGAATGGCATTTGTGCTTCTACTAAGTGAGCCATAATTTTATAAGCTTTGTCTCCTGATGTATCTTGTGGGTTAAATACTTGGAAACCATCTCTAGTTCTACCACCTCTAGCTATAATATCTGTTACCGCTTCTGTCCAGATAGACTCTGATATAAATGGTTGTGCAAATTCTTTCATAGATCCAAACATACCTGCAATGAAATCATCCATCATACCATCTTCATCATTTCTACCATCAGCTACTTGGTTTAAAATAGTTTGAATAGGTCTAACTAAAGTATCGTACGCATTAGCATGACTAAAATCTACGTATTTAAAATTACCTTCTTCATCTTTTATTGGTAGTAGTGTTGAGTTTTTTGACCAGTCAGCTACATATCTTCTAAGAGCTTCTCTTTCTTCATCAGTTACATTATAGATTGCAGCAAATGCTTCTGCTGTTGCAGCCGGTACAGCTACTGTAGTTGCACCCATACCAAATAATCTAGTGTACCCTATCGATTGAAATGGTTTTACTTTTGTGCCATCTGGTAAAATTACTTCTTCATTTATTTCTTTAAGACCACGTCTTATAATATTAGTTCCTGTTCTAGCTATCTCTGCAGGGAATGATACAAAGTTACCAATAGGTAATTTTCTTAGACCTTTTACAAAGTCAGATACATAATCATAATTAGGTACATTATTTTTAATAATATCTGCTGCTTCTTTTTTTAAAAAGTTATCATCAAACACTTGTTCAATACCGTTCCTTGTAAACGATTGTCCTTTTGTTAAACCTACATTTGTAAGGTTTTTTTCTAACCTGGATTTTTCCATAGCCCACGATGCTATCTTCCAGAAGTCGTCCTCAGCTGTATACAAATCTTGTGATACTGATTTTAATTTAGACAGTGGTTTTAACAACATTCTAAATCCTTTATCTGCTGTCATTGTTTCACCAAAGTTTACATCTTCTAATAGTCTTGTTAGATCCCCTAGTCTTACGTTAGAGTTTACAACACCAAGCTCTAGTAGTTCTTCATACAACTCGTTTTGCATTCTTGTACCTTTAAGGGGTGTTTGTAATGCTTGATAAGCTTGTTTGATTGCTTCACCATCAGGTATGATACCATTTGCTGTTGCAAAGAAACTAGCACTAACAAAGTTTCTCATGTGTGTTACTGGTGATAAAATTGTTTTAGCTACCTGCGATAGACCTTTTGGATATAGAACTAAACTTTGATATAGCTGACCTAACATCCCTGGGTCCTGTTGCTGTAGCCCTGTGTCTTTTAACGCTTTTGCAACACCAGGTCTTGCAAAAAAAGATTGTTCTGAGAATGGATTGGTTGCACCCATAGCAACATTACCTTTATCTAATACCTCTTTCTTAACACCTTTACCTGCATCAATAGTTAATCTTTTAGCAGGATCAATAACTTCTACAGGTACAAAGTCTGTACCAAATAACTCCCTAGCTTCGTCTTCACTTTTAGCTAAGAAAGGTTTTACATTACTTTTTCCAGAACTAAATGCTTCGGCTACTTCATCGTTTTTATTTAAAAGATCTCTGTAAAACATATTACGTCTTGTAAGCATAGATAATTTTGCAGTAGCACCTATGATTGTTTGCATTGGGTTTCTTTGTTTACCAAACAATTCTTCAAATACTTCTTTATCTGCTTTTGATTTTAATTCACCAATAGATACTAGTGGTTGTTGTGTTCTTCTTTTCAACGTCTCGTCTAATACAGTTCTATTAACAAAAAAATCAGGTACTTTAAATACAACATCTGATGGCCTATCTAATCTAAAACCTTTAGGTAGATTAGGATCCTTTAATGTGTTCGCTACTATTTCTTCTGCCTGTAAATCTGTAATAGGTTTGCCCGCTTCATCAGCACTTTGTTTAAATACTGTTTTAGCTCTTTCGATTGCTTCTCTTGTAGGTGTGTATCCCATATAAGGTAGTATACTTTTGTTTTGAAATACATCATACGTTGCACCAATGTAATTTTTAAACTTGTTACCAAATAATTTTTTAAATTCTGCTATCTCATTCTTACCAAGTGTTCTTCCTAAATTAGAAAACAGATCAGCCCACTTGTCTCTGATAGTTGTTAGACTACCAAATATAGTACCCATAGTTTCTTCATCTACTTTTAAGTCTTGTAATTTTTTAAGTAATGCTTCTTTTTTTGTTTGATCTAATGCACCAAACTTTGCATAACCAAGGTCATCTATTTGTGCATCACCTGATAACAAGAGGTCATTAACATCTTTTAGTAGTGCATCTCTTTTCTTTTGATTGACTCTATTAGCTATGTTTCTAAACGGTGGAAATATCTTATCAATAGCTATATCTAATTCCCTAGATATATTTTTTGCCTTTACAGCATCAGCAGATCTTTCTCCAATATTAGTTCTTTCAATATCAAAAAACTCTTGAGTCTTACCACTTCTTGCCCTGAACCCTTGTGCAATCTTATCTATAAATCTATCTATCTTATCGTTTGAGTCTGTAATGTTTTTATTTCGATCAGTTAGTCTTTTAATAACTTTACCTGTACCTGCAATAACGCCGGTAAACAATGCACCTTCAGTACCAAACTTAACTCTATTTAATAAATCTGTTAACGGATCATCAGACTCTCTATCTATTTCTGTAGGTCCACCAATTAAATCACCGAACGTACCTATCTGTTCTACGTCACCAACAAACGCTGCTTCACCAACACCGCCCCCTAGCGCACCACCAATAAATCTATTTGTTTTACCTTTAGCATTTAATTCTAAAACATCGTCAGCTAGTTTTTTTACTTCTCTTGAAGATTTAAAATATTTACCAGTTTTTGCAGCTTTCATAGCATCAACTGCTATTTTAGAACCAACTCTAAACCCTGCAGTAGCAGGTATACCAATGTTAATTAATGCTTCTGTAATTTGTCCAGCTACAGTTGCTTCTGCTTTCTCATCTAATGTTGTAAGATCATCAAAGAATGCTTCTACTCTAGCTGCTCTGTTTTGATCAACACCTAGATCTAATAATGTTGCACCTAATGAAAAGAAACCTTTTGGTATCGCAAGAAGACCAGAACCTACACCAGCCAGTACAGATTCAATTGTACCTACTTTATTATTATCGTTTGATTCCGCTAGTATTAGTTCTCGTGCAGAAGCCATGAGTTACCCCTAACCTGTAATTTCGTCTAGATTTACAAATGTAGCACTACCATCCTCTACTTGAATAGCTTTTTTGTTTACGACATATAGACCATTATCTAGTCCACCATAATTTTCTTGTAGGTAATCTATTTCGTCCTTGCCTTCGTTATTTTTTTCCCATTTTGCATACTTGTCATCTGGGAAAGTATAGTCAACATCTTGTCCTAGACCAGTTAATACAGATCTTAATGTATTACTTGTAACTATATTTTTACCATCTATTTCTGCCTTTGCCATAATGTCAGCAGCAGACGCACCTTTTAAATCTTTTTGTATTTTTGCAGTAGCTGCTTTTTTATATGCAAGATCAACTGCAGAAGATGGATCATTTGCTTTAATATCTTTTTCAATCTCTCCTTTAAGAACCGCAGCATCAATTTGTTTCTTAAGAGCAGAAGATTTATCTAAGTTTTTAGATATAGCACTAATTAATTGTGACTGTAGACTACCGGATTTAATAGATCCTTTTAAGTCTCCACCTTCTTGTTATATAATTTTACTTGCATCAATTAATGAATCATAAGTTGCATCTTTATTCATCTTATCAATTCCCATTAATTTGTAGTATCTATCTTTTGTTGCTTGAATTCTGTCTTCGTTTATTTCTTGTTTTGCACCTTCTCCAGTTCCACCAGTTCCACTTACATCAGGTGTAGCTACAACTTTAGTTTTTTTATCTCCACGTTTTAATCCAGTGCTTTCACCTGTTGGTGTTTTTTCTTTAGGACCAGTTTTAAAAGGGTCTGCAAAAGGTATTATAGTATTAGCGTATTCTTTTAATAAATCTGGAGTTGCCTGAGCTATACCTTTTACAGCTTTAGTACCGGCCTCAAGGCCCATACTAGCTGCAGGTAGACCTAAACTTAATGGATTTGATCTTAAAAGAGAACCAACTCTAAAACCAGCACCTGCTCCTGTCTCAGCCATTCCTGCACCTAGTCCCGCTTTAGGTGTAAAAATATCTTTTAATCTACCCATGGTTCCTAAGTTTTGTGACATAGGTGTGTAAGCTCTAGCTGCTTTAAATCCTCTGTAAGCTGCCGGTAAAAATCTTGCAGCTGCTGAAAGTCCAGCACCTATTAAAGGAAACGCGTAACCTTGTCTGCCTGTTTCATCTTTTGGTGCAAGTGGACTACCAACAGTATTGATAGCTTGTTTCTCTTTCATACCATTCATGATACCCTCTTTAATAGGGCCACCGTATCTAAACATTGGTCTATTTAATGTCTTCATATACTATCCGTATAATTTACCAAATAATCCTGCAACACCTGTTGCTGTGCTTAATGCTGTCGAGAATGGACTAGGACTTGCAGCTGGTGCGAATGAATCTCCAGCAACACCACCGGCAATACCTGTAATTCCTCTTCCATATACATCTAATCTATTGTAAGGCTCGTAAGCTGCAGTTCTTGCAGCGTCGGCATCTGCTCTTAGTCTTGCATCTTCTAACCCTGATCTAAATGCACCTAAATTACCTAGTGAAGCCACATCTCCGGCTCTACCGGCTCTTTCAAAATTAGCCGCTGTAAATTGGTTTGATAAGTCTTGACCTCTTCTTGCATTGGCGTCTGCAAAAGCTTGTTGTTGTAACTGTGCTACAATACCTGCTCTTCCCATAGTAGTATCTGCCATGTACTGACCTTGCATTGCACCCTGTCTACCACCACCAAATGCACCTTGTGTAAAAGCTTGGTCATTAATTTGTTGCATACCACCTGCTCTCGATTGATCATACTGTCTTAAAGTTTCATCAATAACACTTTGTTGATAAGGCGACATGTAAGAAGAAATAGAACCAACCCCTGTTCCAGCTCCCGGACCCATAAGTGTTTTTGCTGAATCTAAATAAGGTTGATAAGATCCAATACCTGAAGTTGCAAGATTAATTGCGTCTTTTTGTAATTCGTCCTCACCAGCAACAAAAGATCTACCTGTAAATTTACTTGTATCTATAGGTGCTGACGTTGTCGCCGTTAAATTTCGGGCGTAATCTTTTACATTTGATTCTAAATAATCTGGTAATGCCATTATTCTATTCTACTCTCCAATTGTTGTGCTTGATCAAACATCGACTGTGCAGGATTTTCCATACCCTGGGACTCTTCTGATATAGTACCACCAGATTCTAGATTGTCCATCATATTCTGCATAACTTCTGCACCTCTATCAATATCTCCCTGACCCGCGTTTCTTACAGCGTCTGCTGTAAATACAAATTCATTCTTACTAAGTCTAGCCGGCACATCATCTGCTCTTTCCTTAGCTCCCAGTGGTACAAAACCACCTTCTCTATAATCTTTTTCTAAGCCACCTAGGTCCATAAGACCACCGTCTGCTTTTCTATCTCTTAAAGCATTGTAAATCATTTTAGAATCTTCATCCATCATTCCGGTATCACCACCATAATAATAATCTTGACCCTTCATAAATTCATCAGCACCTTTATCCCCTAATCTTAATCTTTTAGCTATTATATCTAAAGCGCCTTCATCTAATGCATTAATAATATATTCACCATCTGCATCTTTAGTAATGTCATAACCTTCATCAATTAAGCCTTCTATAACCTTTACAGCTTTTTTAGATTTAGGTGCTATAAAAACATCTTGACCAGTTGCCTGTGCTTGATACCCATAATCAGGAACATAGACATCTTCATCACGTATTTGAACACTTATATCAGCATCATCAAATAAAGATTTAACTTTACCTACACCAGCTTTAAACATCTGACCTGCTTTTTGTAATACACCACCACCTATTCTATAACCTGGTCTTAAACTTGCTAATCCACCATCTGCAAAATCATAGAAAGATCTTTGTACAGATGCTTTAGGAGGCATGAAATATAATGCAGCGTTTGTAGGGTCTCTATAATATTCTCTAGCTTGTCCTCTAATTTCTTCTACATCCGGTTGAGGCATAGTATACGATGTACCTGTATCTTCCTCTTCTTCGTCACCCATAAAAAATGGAGCAGCTATACCTGCAGCACCTAAACCTGTTAATGCTGTTCTCCCTAAACTAAAATTACCTTTAGGATCATAAAACATACCACTTAACAATCCTTTTTTACCTGTAGCAGCATTTATTGGTCTAACTAAATTCATAAGATTACTAAATCTAGATAATCCCTGACCCCCAGCAAATATACCTTTACCACCTAAAAATTTAGCACCACCTAATCCATAACCTGCAGCCGCTAACATTGCCATCTTACCTATTGGTGATTTAGCAACTTTCTTAACAGCTCTACCTGCTTTTTTAACTAGTTTACCTAAAAAATATCCTTGTCTCTGGTCTTCGAGACCCATAATGCCACCCATATTCCGCATTTGTCTTTCCATATTCATTCTTGAAATTGCCATAATCTTACCCTTTTATCGCCTTTTTGTTCTATAATCAATCATATATCTCTAGCATATCTGCTAGTCCACCGTCCATATAGTAAACTCTACCACCATCCATATAGTGTTGAGAATAACCTTGGGAAGTACCCGTTCCAGCAGCTGTTGCTTGAGCCGCGTTTTGTCCCTGAGCATTAGTTGCTTCTCTACCACCACCAACAGCCCTATCACTAGCACTATAACCACCACTATCTCTAGAAACATAACTACCAGAATCTAGTCTACTTTGAACTTGAGCAACCCTGTCTCTCTCTGCTTGTGCTGCTGCCGCTTCTGCCGCTGCTGCCGCTGCTGCTGCATCTTCTTTTCTTTTCTTGTCTGCAGCTTTTTTATCTTTTCTCATTTTATAAACTTGTTTTGTTTTTTTACGTGCACCTAAAATTTGTGCTTCTGCATCATCTAATAAACCTAATCTTTCCTCTAACGTAGTAGTGTCTAAACCTTTTGCTTTTTTATCTGCAATAGTTTTTTCAATTGTATCTCTTCGTTTACCAAATGTATCTGCATCTATTTTATTAAGATTGTAACCTGCCATAATACCACCAGCAGTATTATAATCATCAGTAACAATTCTACCTATGTCGTCTGTAAATATACCTGCACCTCTTGCTTCATTTTCCATAATAGCTCTTTCATTAATAGGCATTACTCTACCTAAAAAATCTTTTGCCATTCCAAACCCTTTTCCTATTAAACTATTTGACATATAATTTTTTATAGCACCTGGTATTCCTGGTTCAGGGACACCTGACGGCACACCATAATACTCTGGATAGTTGTCCATAAATTTTTGTGCTTCTGTCATTGAAGAATAGTTAGGGTCATACTGGTCAATGTATTGTCCCTGAGCCCCGTACTGTTCTTTGTTATTCATTATAATTTCATTAGCTATGTCTTTTAAACCTGTTAAAGTTCCACCAGTAAAAGAACCATAGCCCTGACTGTTAGGGTCTATTCCTTGAGCTAGTGCTTGGCTAGCTTGATTATAGGCTGCTTGTGCATTTTCTACACCAGTACCATAAGGTTTTGGATTAAATGTTCCAGAATATATCTCACCAGCTTGTCTACTCGGAAATGCATTGTAGTCCTGTCTAACATTACTCATGTTTGTGTTATAAGGATTGAATCCATCACCACTATCTCTAGGAATTAGAGTAGGGATACCTCCTGTTTCTGTATCTACAATAGGTTTGCTTTCAGGTATTTTAAAAGGGTTTAATAAAAACTCAGTTCTAGGTATGTAATTATACCCTGCTTCCCTTACCTGTTTATCGTAATCACTTAATGCCATTACTCTTCTTTGTCCTCATCAGATGATGCACCTAACGGTGGCATCGCTGCTACTTTTATTTTTAATGATCTTGTTATGTGTTCTTGTTGAGTATCTGTTTCAGGGTTAGCAATATCGTCTTCTGCTTCTTTATCTGAGTTGTACTCATAATTAGTTTGTGTATTTCTTAATATTACTTCTGTTTCACATTTCACAACCGGTACTTTTTTACCATTGATTATTGTGTATGCTACTTCGCCTTCTTCTGTAAATGCCATAATTAATCCCTATTTATTTCTAATATTGCACAAGTGCCTTCGAATATATCTGCTGTAGCAGCTTGTAATTGTAGTTTATCATTCTCTTCTAACACAATTGAGCCGTCAGAGATAGACTTAGAATCCCCTGAGTTTACAGTATGTTCAGCAAATTGAAAAGCAGTTGTTGCTGAATTATCATATAAAAAAGCTTTTATTTCTGTGTTTCCGCCACCTACATTAGCCGCATGTATATTCTGTATTATAGCCCTAGAATTAGATGGACATGTATAAACATCTATTACAGATGTTGAGTTTAGGTCAAAATTAGCATTTTTATAAATATTTGCCATTAACTATTATTACCCGAAGATTTAAACCAAGTAAATCTTTCTGTTTCTTGTTTAAGTTCATCTAAAAATGTAGAGTTTAATTGTTCTGTAATTAAGGCAATAGCTCTATTAATTTGTTTTTGGTTTGAAACATCATATTCTTCTTTTGGTTCCGGTATTCTTATTACTATCTTAGCCATTATCTTCTTCCATCTGGTTGAATATCTAATCTTATAGTCCCAAATCTCCAAGACTCTGATGCGCTATCATTTTCTATTTTTATATTAACAAATCTTCCTCGTGCTCTTGTATCCTTTTTTTGAGTAGAAGGTGTAATTGTAAATGGACTTAAGGCTGTCGCTGTTTGAGAATCTGAAGGATATCTTTTAACTGCAAGTGTTACTTTTGCATTACCTGCAAGATCTTTAAAATCAGGTATGAATCTTCTAACCGCAAGAAAAACTTCTCCAGCTAATGCATATGTTTGTCCTCTTTGTGCCTGTTGAAGATCATAGTCATATGACTGTATAAAAGAGGTAACTGTTGTCGTACTACCGTCAGGATTAACTTGATCAGTACCTACCTCATGCTCGAATAATGTAGTCTGCCCGAGCCCTGATTCCCCAATAATGACTGGAAATGTCCCTGACGCACTATCATTAAATTTAGTTGCAATAGGGTTAGGATACACGGTTGCATCGATCCAGGTAGTTCTAGCTTCTGTTCCTATATACCAAACACCTCCGGGTATTTTGCCACTTTCACCATAATTAAATACAACATACTGATCATTATATTCTGAATTTGTTGATGGATAATACCAAGTCACTTCTGTGTACTGATTATTTAAACCCGCATAAACCTGTTGTCCTTTTGTAGTGTCTGCTTGATCATAGACATAATCTTCAACAGTACATGGTAGAGATTTAACTGTACCATCAAATGCAAAGAAACCGTTAGTAGACATCCAGTAAGCTACACCATCTATTTCAACCGCTGCATTTTTACCAATCAATCCACAGTTAGTACCAACTTGTTCGAATCCAAATGTAAAAGGTGCACCAATAAATTTCATGGTGTATAAAGCGTTGTCTGTCCAAACTAGAATAGTTTCTTTTGCTTTTAAGGCACCCATAATTTTAGTACCGTCTTGTAGTCTTTGTGTACCAGCAGAGTTAATAGCAGTTACTGTATAGTCATTTATATCTTCTTGTTCTGAAAATCTTATAAACATATCATCTTGTGTTGCAGATGAACCAATAGTTGTTTCTGTTCCAAGATGAATTAAGTGACGTGTTGTTGGTGATACTAATGTTACCCTTGTTGCAGTTGGATTGTTTGTAGTTGCAAATCCAGATGTAGATGTAGCTGCTCTTATTGTTAAAGCATTTGTTGCACCTGCGTTCCATGTAAATGTTTTACCGTTTGCAATCGTCGCAACTAATACCTGACCAAAATTACTTAATGACCAAAGACCTGGTTCAAGTGTTATGTCGTCTGCAGATGATGCTTCTCCCCAGTTTCCCGTTCCCCAAGTATCTGTACCCCAACCATAACCATATGATTGTGCGGCAGGACCTACTGGCTCGTAAGGAATTAATTCTATACTACCACCTGTAGACACCGTTCCTGTTGCATTAGAACTTTGTGTAACTGTAAATACAGAACTAGATGTAACAGAAGTTACTTGAAAATTTTTATCTTCAAAGTCAGAATCAGAATAACCTGTACCACCAGGTAAAGTTACATTATTAAATTGTACGATGTCACCTGCTACCAATCCATGAGCAGATTTAGTTACAGAACAAATAGCAGAACCAGATGTAGTTGCAATTGTTGCACTAGTTAAAGCTGTTTTAACAGGTGTGATGTCATATAACTGACCTTCAAAATAAATAAGTAAACATTTATCTGTGCCGATAGCAACATATCTGTTACCGGATAAATCTACAAATGCAAACTCACGTCTTGCAACACCAACAATTGTATCTGTAATAAGTGATGACCAGCCACCAACTTTTTCTGGCAGCATATATCTAAATCGTACGTTATCACAATCTACCCAACGCTGTTCAGCACCTACTGTTGTGTTTTGTTTATCAATTCCTGGAACGAATTGAAAGTCAAGAAGAGCCATAGTTCAGCCCCTATATTTTATCTTTGTATACCCAGCCTCTCGTTGCATTAACATATACTAACGTGAAAGCTGAAGCATTTGTTGAAACAACTAGATCATTACCTGCACCATTTATATTTGATCCATTTCTTCCGACTGTTAAGTTGTTAGATGCAAGGTTATTACCACTGTCTATAAATGTAACCTCATTTCCTATTGCAGGGGATGCGGGTAAATTAATTGTAATAGCTGTACCAATACCACCCCCAGAAGTATCTATCAAAACCTGATCACCATTAACTGTAGTATAAGTAGCTGAAGGTGTGTAGTATCCTTTAGTCTGTAGTTTACCTGTAATGTTTGTTCCATCAGAATATAAAACTGTAGTTGAACCTACAGGTAAAGCAATTCCTGTACCTGAAACTGTTTTAACTGTTAGTGTATAATTAGATGCTGATCTTGCTGTTGCATCTTCTACAATAAACACTCTTTCAGCACCATCAGGCATAGTGACTGTTCTATTAGCAGCCAAAGTTCCTGTTAATTTATAATATAGATTTTTACCGTTTGCTGTTGCATGATTAGCTAAAGATAAAGCAACATCTGAACTAGCTACACTTAAAGATAAATAACCGCTAGCTGCTTGTTCTAAAATCTGTAAATTTGTATTTGTAATAGTACCCCAGGTTCCTGATTTCTCCCCTGTGGTAATTAATTCTAGTTTTAAATCACTTGACGTACTTGATGCCATATATTTCTCCTACGGATTGTTCGGGTCAATAGGTACCCAGGTACCCGTTGTTCCTGGAACTATCGGGTTCCAGTTTATCACATCTACCGTGTTAGTTGCAAGGTTTATTTGATTACCAGTTACAGTAACTGTTGTAGGAAAAGCAATAGTAGTATTACCCACTGAAATATTTAATCTGTTTCCTGTTACTGCTATGTTTAAATCCTGTATGAAAGGACTTGAAAAAGGTGCTGCTGAAAATGACGTTGATCCAAATAACATTATGAGCTCCTACTTGTTTGAACTGGTGTCCATACCTGAGTTGCGCCCGGTAGTATACCATCCCATTTTTTGATATTAACAGATGTTGTTCCAACATTTAACTGATTTCCTGTAGGTAAAGCGGTTGCTGCAGCAGTGATTGTCACTGTTCCTGTTGCAAGATTAGATTGTTTTCCTGTAACACTAACCACTGCATTTGCTTTAGCAACTGCATTACCAATTGTTAAATTAGCTCTTGATCCAGTAACAGAGAAGTTTGCATCAGCAGAAATGGTGACATCACCTGTACCAATATTTGCTTGTGATCCATCTGGTAAAACAACTGCCGCAGCAGTAGTTGTTACATTACCAAGAGATACATTTGCTCTGTTTCCAGTAACAGGAACTGTAATATTAACTTTACTCTCAGCATTACCGATTGATAAATTAACTCTTGATCCTGTAAGAGCGACTAATGCATTAGCAACAATAGTTGGGTTACCGGTTGTAATACTAATTTGATTACCATCTACACTGACATTTGCATCAGCAGTAACAGTTACATTACCAACTGTGAAATTAACTCGTTGTCCTGTAACACCAACGTTTGCATCAGCAGTGATACCAACTGTGCCTGTGTTTAAATTAAATCGATTACCGGTTAATGGAACATCTACATTGATTGCAATACCAACTGTACCTGTTGAGATGTTGGATCTGTTTCCTGTTACACCAAAATTAGCATCAGCGGTAACTCCAACTGTGCCTGTATTAGTATTGATCCGTGATCCATTGACTTCTACGAATGCGTATGGAGGAATGCCTTGTGAAGCAAAGGCTGCTTCAGAGAAAGCCGTTGCACCGAAGTACATGGTCTATGCTCCTGATTTCGGATATTTAGTTTTAGTAGCTGTTCTTTTAGCTTGTAATTCTGTAAGTGTATCACCACCATCTAATAGTGCGTGAATACATTCTTCATGTGTTGGGTATTCTGCTTGTCTGTTTCTTTTCCATTCTTCAGCGTCATACTCTGCTTGTAGTTCTGTCATCTTAGCTTCTATGTCAGCTACTGGTATAGGTGTTGTTCCATCATGCCAAACTATTTCTCCATCAGCTTTTATAGTTACTTTTGCGTTAGGATTTATTTTTAATATTGCATCAATCATTATTGTTCTACCTCTGTAAGTGTTAAAGCATAAGATGCGTTGTCATGTACTAATCTAAAATTACTGCCACCAGGAGACATTATATAAGGTTGGAAAATAAGTGTGTCTGTACTTGTTGTTGTGTATGAACCACCAAAAGTTACACCAGCATATCTGTTCTCACCATTTTGAATATAACCAATATGATAAGCTAAAGCACCACTCATATCTGTATAACTAGCACTACCGACTTTTACTTTCATTCTTCCTCTACCATTGTCTCCACTTCCAGTTACATCACACATTGTTGAACTAAAATCTACAATAATTAAATTACCAGATGCAGTAGGTGTAAGAGTTGCTGTAATACCACTTGAAGTTAAAGTCGTAGATGTAGTTTCAATATGACTAGCAGGATTTGCATAAGTTCTAACAACTTGCAAAACTTTCCCTTGTCCAGGTGCAACACTTGTTGGTATTGTCCCTGTTATTGCATTCGCTCCACCTAGTCTAGTTATCGCCATAATTTATCCTATCAACGCTTTAATTTCTGCGTCGTCCAATCCTAAATCTTTTAGCTTCTGTTTACCAGAGGCTTTTTTATCTATTGCTGCTTGTTCAGCATCTTTTAATTCTTGTATCTTTGCATTTACTTCAGCTTCTGTAGGTATAATAGCTGTTTCATCATTTAATTTTATATATTTGTATTGCATACGCTGAGAATTAGGAATTTTATTTCCATTATCATCATGCGTTTTCCAACCATACCATTGAGATTTATCTTTATTAAAATGTGCTAAAGCTAATTGTAAGTAATCCATTATTGACTATCTCCTAAACGAATAAATTTAAAACAAGTATAATTTACATCTGTATCTCCTTGAATACTACCAGAACCAATACTTGTTGCTTCAAAGAAAAGTTTTACATTTGTTGTATTAGTTACATTTACAAAAGCAAAACAAGAAGCTTGTTCATGTTGGCTATCAGTAGAAGCTGAAACTACATTACTTACTGGGTCATAATTAGAGTTATCAGTTGTTACATGTATTCTTATAATATGGTTATCTGCTGAAGCACCAGTACTATTCATTGTAGCAGTAACTTCATAAAGACCAGTTGAAGGAAAACTCCAATAACCAGAACTAACAGACATTCCTGTTCCTATTTTAGAAAAACTTGCATCATCAACTCTTTCTAAGTTAGAAGCTATTGGATTAGTATTAGAACTTAAATTTGCAGTTAATCTCCAAAAATCTGCTTCTGTAATTCCAGTATTAGGCAAACTGCTAGTAAATGTACCAGAACCGTTTGAGGTAATAATATTGTTTCCCCCTGAATCCTGAAGCTGGTCTACTTTTAAAATACTGCTCATATTATGCTCCTATTAATGCTTTTATTTCAGCATCAGTTAATCCTAAATCTTTTAATTTTTGTTTACCAGATGTTTTCTTATCTATTGTTGCTTGTTCAGCATCTTCTCTAGTTTGTTTATCTATGACTGCTTGTTCTTCTTCAGCCTGTCTTGTAGTAATTTCATTTGCTGTTAAATCAATTAATTTATTATCTAATAATTTTTTCATTATGATTTTTTAACTCCCAAAACATTAATTGTTACTTGTGCGAAATTTCCACTTGTGAAAAAAAATCTAATACCATTATGTGTTTCTGTTGCATCATTTCTTCTTCCAGTAAAATTGGTTGCTCTATTAGCATCAGATGCATTTGCAAAAGATATAGTTCCATTTAATCTTGTTGGAATTGTATTTATTTGAGGATTTGTAAAATCTATACAAGCTGTAAAACCTTCGTTAGCAGCATTACCCATTACAGTTTGTCTGTTTAATGTAATATTATCTTGTCCTGTTGATGAACCATCATCACTTAAACCAATTTCTGATGCTCCAAAATCATAATTACTTGTTACATCTGATCCATTATTTTGAAATCTAGCTTTTAATTGAACACTATCTGTTGCTGGTTTTCCTGTAATAAAAATTTTATACCAATCATAAGTAGATGTAATATATGTACTAGAAATTACAACTTCAGAAACATTTGTAGCTGATGCATTATATAATTCTACCAATCCACCAAAACCAGATTGAGTAGCACCCGTTCCTAATGTAATTGTCTCCCCAGATTGACCAAGTGTAATCGTCCCTGATCCAGAGCTAGTTGTTATTGTTCCTACTTTTAATGTTCCGTCTGCCATTATGCTCCTATCCTGTATCCATAAAAATATGTTTTTCCATCTGCCTCTAAGTTGACAGAACTTCCACTATCTTGAAACATTTTAAATGCTACTACATTACCAGCAGATAAATCTAAAACTGCATGAATGGTGCTAGAACCTTCACCACTACTATTTTGATTGAAATTAGTCTGTCTTATTATAGTTCCTCCAACAGTTAAAAAACAAGCAAGTCTAGTTGCTGAACCAGAAGCATTTGATCTAAAAGAAGCACCTACCATATACTTACCAGCTTTTCCTGATGGAACTGTAAATTCTCCAGTAGATGTACTATAAGCATTATCCGTATCAAGTTCTTCAGTATCACAAACTACTGTTACAGCAGAACTATTTGCAACACCTGTTTGAGCTGAACCTCTTTTAGCACTCCAAGCTGGACTCATATGTCCAGTAGCAGCTCCACTTTCAAATGTAACTGTAGAGGAGTTTGTAGAACCAATAGTTAAATTAGCTGTTCCTGATACTGTATCAATTGTATTTGTTTCTAACTTACTCATTATAAAATTACGAATGTACTCCCTGATGGAATCGTTATTGTGCCTGAAACTGTAACGGGTCCAACTAATGCTCCATTGTTTGAACCTGTCATATTAATATTTGTCCAAGTTTGATTGTTCTTTACAAAAAAAGTTGAACTTAAAGAACCTGCACTGACTGTTGAATCTGTTGGAGTTCCAATATCAAATACATCACCTAATACTGTTCCGAAAAAAGTATCTGAACTTGCAGGATTTGATGTGAAAGTAATCTGACTTCCAGATATTGTAAATGCGGATTGCGGCTCTTGGACAACTCCTGAAATAGAGATTATACAATTAGCTTCGTTTCCAGGAGACACAGCTGTGCCGTTAACCGTTAAGTTAAACGGTCCTGGTGTTGATCCAGTGAATGACCCTGATATGTCATCCAGTATTTGATACGCTCCTGTTTGAGGAGCTTTTCCAACGTAAGCCAATTGTTATTCTCCTTATTCAGTTGGGATCGGGTTTGCAGTCTTGACAGCTTCTACATGGTCTTTCCATGTAGTAGTACCATTAACATTGTCGTGGTACTGCATGTCGAGCTGTGAACCTAGATCACCGTAGGCGTTTTTTCTTGTAGCTCTTACTGCATTTTGTCTCTCTTCGAGATCTGCAGCAGAATCTACAGCGTTCAGTTGCTCATCAGTCGGTTTCGCTACACCTGACACATTCCATGTCTTGATGTAAGGGCCCTGACCGTTTGAGTCGTCCTGAAGCAAAACGTCAGTCATAAAGTCTACATTTGCTACGCCGTTGTTAGCGCAGTAAGTTTTGACTTTGCTTGATAGTGATGCCATAGTTTTTGTCTCCTTTGTTATCTTATATTATGGTTTGATTGGAAATACAACAGCATTTGCTTGTTCTACTGTCGTAATTCCTTCTGTTATATCTCTCAATTCCTGTCTGTAAGTAGTCATATCTGCTGACATTGTATTGTCAGACAATGCATGAAAGTCTGTGTCTTGTAGTAATTGATTTCTTTTTGATCTTAAATTTTGCATAGTGTTGTCTAATTCTACAGCTGGGAACTGTGCTTCTATGTCAGCTACTGGTATAGGTGTTGTTCCATTGTGCCAAGTTATTTGGTTAATGTCATCTGCATTTACAGAAAATTCTGCATTTAGATTTATTTTTTTAATTGCTTTTTCAATCATTATCCAGATACCTCCATAACAATTATGCTACTTGCACTTCTTCCACCTTCAGAAGCACTATCAACATCTGCTTGAGTTCTATTTATATAAAAAGAACCATTGCCATCTGTTTCGCCTTGTAATTTATACGTCTGTTGACTAGTACTTGCTGGACTATCTAGGTAATTTAAAAACCCCATAAATGCAGTTTCTTGACCAGCATTTGTTGCACCATTAAAATAATCATCTGCTGCAAAATAAGCAACTCTATGTCTATTACCAGCAGCGGCTCCTACATATGTAGATGTATTTCCACCAGATAATTGAAATTTTGGAGAAGCATTTATATCTGCTGACCAACAAAAACTAGCTGTTACTAATATTTTATTTGATGATGAAGATGGAGTTATGTTTACAGATAAATTAGATATATCTACCATGCTTTGGCTTGAACTACTTGTAGTATCTGTTTTAATTGCTTGAACAACTTGCAAAACACTACCAGCGGGTAGACCTGTAATTAAATTTTTTCCATCTATTTTACTTAATGCCATAATTAACTTCCTATCCTTTCAGCTGCAAAGTTACTTTCAGTTCCATTTTCTCCAAGTAAAACTTTACTACTTCCTGCACTTTGTTTGAAAAATGCTTCCACATAATCGTCTGCATCTAAATACATAACGACTTCTATTTGTTGTGTTTGATAATTACTAAATGGATAACCATTTGCTGTAAAAGCATAAGAACTTCCATTTTTATAAATAGCTACATTTCCAAAATTTGTATCAGTACACTGTAAATATCCATGTGCTGAAACTCTATAATAACCAGCTACTCCTGGATTAAAACGATAGTTAGTTGTAGAATCAAATTTTCCATTACTATCAAATATTTCAGTGTCAAAATTTCCTTTAGTCCAAGTATCATTTGAAAGAGTTTGATTTGCACTTAATTTAGCAGAAAAAGCAGGATAGTTAGTCTTCTGCGTAGTAAGATTACCCGCACCATCAGATCCGATAATGCTGTTACCGCCAAAGTCCTGTAGTTGATTTGCTTTTATAATTGATGCCATAATTATGATCCTATCCTGTATGCACCGAAGTATGAATTAGCAACAAATATACCACCAGTGCTATCTCCACTTTCCGTAAAACCAAAAATTTCTATGTAATCTCCAACAGATAAATCTATTGTTGCTGATATTCCTACTGTTTGATTTATTGGTTGGGATGAATTGTTATTATAATTTCCTTGATTTTTATAGTCACTTCCATTTTTATAAATATAAATTTTTGATTGAAATAGTTTATAAAAACTACCACTCTGTGTTTGTTGAGTACCTCTTGCATATATAAAATATTTACCAGCTTTTCCACTAGGAACTGTAAATCGATAATTTGTAGAATTATCATAAACAGAGTCTGTGTCAAATCTCTCTGTGTTAAATTGCATTTTAGTTATAGTAGTATTTGAAATATTTTGATTAGCTGACAAATACGTTTCAAAAGCAGGATAGTTTAAATTACTTTGCACAACACCTGAACCTAGAGTAAACGTATCTCCAGAACTACCCAGGGTTACTGTGCCGTTGTCAGCGATTGGTTCTATATTTGTTGTTTTAATTGTTCCCATTATGATCCTATCCTGTATGCTCCAAATAATGTTTTTCTACTTGGTGTAGTTCCAAAAAAATCTGGGTTACCACTTGTGTCATCTATTTGTCCAAAACCCTCTAAATAATCTGATGATCCATTCATATCTACAGTTAGAGTTGCGTTAACAGTACAAAAAGAACCTAAAGTATTTCCTCTAGCATCAATTTTTGATTGACTAATCTCTGACCCATTTTTGTATATAAATAAATTTAACTGATCTAAATTAGCACCTGCAATTGTATCTGAACCTAAAACTGCATAAACAAAATACTTTCCTGCTACTGTTGGGGTAAATCTATAGTTAGTAGAATTATCATAACAATTATCGGTATCAAAAACTTCAGAATTAAATTGTATTTTTGTAGTGGTATTATCCGTTACAGTTTGATTAGAACTTAAAAATGCTTCAAAAGCTGGATATAAAAAACTTGGTTTAGCTCCCGTTGCAGTAGTAATAGTATCCCCAGAGCTACCTATCTCTAAACTAGTTCCTGATTGTGGGTCTATTTTATCTACAAATAATGTTGCCATATTATACTACCGTTAATGTTCCTTGTACTGTTACTGTTGCTGTAAATGATACTGGACCACATAACATCATGTTGTCCGTTGCAGGAACTGTAATTGTTTCTGAAACTGTTGCTAGGTTTTTATATCCACCATTGATTGCAGAAATCATTCCTGCTTGAATACTGTTTTCTCCAGGGTTAATGCTACCTGTAGATTTACCTTGGAACACTACATAGATGTTTGCTGTGCCTGATGGTGGAGCTTCTGTAAATGCTAGAGTGGTACCACCTGATATTGAGTAAGCTGAAAATGGATCTTGTCTAACGTTTCCAACATAGACTTCTGCTTCTGCAGTATTTGAAACACTTTGACTTAATGTAAAATTTGTTGTTGAACCATTACCATTGAACTGTTGAGAGTTCATGGTATTTAAATTTTGTTTTGGAGCGTTTCCTAAATAAGCCATGATTCCTCCTACGTACTTATATCATCTACAGCGCCAACGACAGTATCTAAAGAAGAAGCTGTATCTGATTTAACATACAACTGATCTCCTGAAGCAAGTACTATCTTCGAGCCTCCATCAATAAGTTCCAATGATCCGCCACTTACAATCGGCGCATTTTTGATTAAATAATAATTAGCTGATGATCTTCTTATGTAAGCTTCAACATTAATTGTTGAAGTAGTGATGTTTGCCATTCTAACACTAATTAAAGTGTCAAAACTATTTGCAGCACCACCTAAAGCATCAACTGCTGAAGTTCCTGTTTCTCTTGTTAGATAATTTCTAAAGTTTTGTGCCATAATTTATTCCTTATACTACAAGGCGATCGACATTGCAATCACGAACCCATTACTTGGTACACCCACAATTGTATCTGATGCATCTTTAAATACCGCTTTACTAGCAGGTAAAGTACAAAATACATCTTTTGTGCCTGCTGAAAAGTTAACAGCGCTATCTGAGTTAGATGAAGAAATAATAGTTGTTCTAGCTAATGTTCCAGCCGCAACGGTCCCAAGACCAACTTCAAACTCTGCTCCACCTTGTAAAGATATTGCATAGTAAGTCGTATTACTATTTCCAATAGCAGAAGAAAAAGTTTCAAAACCAGTTACCGCTCCAGCCAAAGTGAATGTGCCGGTACCAGTAGTCGTACTTGTTTCTTTTACTCTGTCGTTTACTACTAACGCCATTTGTATTCCTTATAAATATTACGCGTCGCCAAGTCTAATGATTGCACTAGATGAATTAGCAGTTGGAAACTGAACAACAAAATCACCGTTAGTTGCAGTTTTTGATCCGCCGAAATCTAGAACTAATACTGCTTCATTAGAAGTCCCTTTATAAATCAGAGCACCTACTGCTGTTAAAGTTACAGATGAAAAAGTTAAATCTGCAAAGTCAACGTATGCAATATTACTTGCTACTGCTACACCATTATTTGTTAAAGTATTTCCACCAGCAGTATAACTTGTACCAGATGAAGAAACTTCATTACTAGTTGTATAAGCTGTTGTTGAAGTACTGAAACCAGATATATTAGTGTATAGTGCTAATTTGAAAGTTGATCCACCAGATGAATCAAAATCAAACACACCACCAAGTAGGTCTGTTTTAAAAGAGTCAGGTACTATATTAGCCATATTTTTTCTCCTTAATTATTATGGTGATGGCGACTTAATCTGAGAACGAATAGCGCCATCTTGCCATTCATCTCTACGTCTTCTACCTTCTTGTTCAATAGAGTACGATTTTGCAGCCCTTTTATATGACTGTTCATAGTATTGTAACAGATCCGCTGGACCTTTCAAGTATCCATATGCTTCTACCAGACAAGCATACAAAAGTAAATCCTGATATTTGTTAGATGTGTAAGTTCCTGAAGCGCTTACTGATGAGTCTGTAAGACTTGTTGGCTGTTTAATATAAGCCAAAGTAATTTCAAAAGTAGCGTTTGGTGTAGGTGCTACCACCCAAAAATTAGCGTCCCAGTTAGCATAATACTTAGGTAGGCCACTGGCTGTGCTAGGTGTGTTGTAATATTCTGTCATAAAACTAGTGTCTCTTTTTTCTAAAAACACCTGATTATTAGATCCATCTTTTAATTGAACATATCTAATCGCTCTTAAGTCCGATGGAATGGTGACATATCTGTTTCCAGACTGTAGGTTTGATGTAGCATAAAATCTATTATCATCAGAGTCTACTTCTCTATAGATTCTGTTCTCAGCATTTTTAATTATTGTGTTTAGAACACCTGTCGACAATACAGCGCTATCTACTTCTGTATAGTTTCTAATATCGTCCTGTAAGTTTGTAAGTGTATATGCCATTATGGTGATAGTGTAACCGGACCAGCCGATATACTTCCTCCTCCTATTTTTGCAGTTGCAGTTGCTGTGCCTGAAGCTGTAAATGTATAGTTATTAGCATTTGTAACTGTAATTGTAAATCCCGAAGCGTTATTAATATCTGTAGAAGTTATACCCGCACCAGGTTCACCGTCTCTAAATCTAACAGTATCACCTGTAGTTCTTCCATGATTATCTTCAAACACTGTAATAGTTGTAGATCCACTTACAGCAGACAATGGGTTTAAAGTTAATACTCTTGCAACAGCAGGCTCAACTCTTGCAGGTCTTGCATTTAATAAACCTTGTGGATCCGCTGAATGTGGTTTTGGTTCTAGCTGAGGATGTTTTGGTTCAAACTCTGATACATGAACTCTTGCTCCATTCCATTCTATTACCATTTCAGAATATGGAAAAGCTAATCCTGATCTATCTGATATAAATTGTGCATATTTACCTGAAGAAAGACTCGACATTAAGACTCCGGATAATAAACTTTAGGACTAATAAAAGTACTTGATGATGAGCCGTCCTCTTGTAGTGCTCTTTGTAATTCATCTTCATACAACATCTTTAACATTTGAACTCTGTCAGGTGCATTTTTAATTGCAAGATAGTAAGCTAAACCGGCAGTCATACATGGTACAAATCTATATGGTACATCTGCATCATTAGTATAGTCTCCGGCATCTTGAATTCTTTTTACATAGTAATAATTTAAAAATTTACCTGCCTCATTAGACCCAGGTGTTAAATATAAAGTAACTGTAATTTTATCTATAAATCTTTGAACAAAATATTGTGATGGTGTTCCAGTAGATGTTTTATTTGAAAACGCTTGATACTGTGATCTACTTACCTTTGTAAGAGGTGTATCTACATTTGAGTTTCTGTATGATGCTTCTAATATATCATCAACACCATAAACAGCTGTAGCACTTGAAGTGCCATCACTTGTTGATCTAAACATTGTATATGTTGCTTGATCTGCAACTAATGTAATATTATTGTTTGCAACTTCCCAATAATGTAACCCTCTATTGGCCCATTCTTGAAATAAAATATTAAGGGATCTTCTTGCAGATTTTAATTGATAGCCAGAAACACCTTGTATACCCAATCTTTCATAGGACTCTTCAACAATATCTGAAATAGAAAAACCTTTTTCAAAGGTAGTTGTACCCGAAGTAGTGTTGGCCATTTACTCTCCTATTTATCTATAATAACAGTTGCAGTTGCATTTGATATAGCAGAAACTGTCATTCCGCCTTCAAATAAGATTCCGTCTTCTGCTAGATTATAAGAAAATACATCACCTGCTGGTACATCTACTTGAAACTGTGTTACTGAGTTTCCATCTTGTAATGTAACTGAACCTGCAGAACCTGTTGATGCTAAAATAATTCCTCTTAATCTTGTTCTTCCTGCAAAGACTGATGTAGCGTCTGTTTTTCTAACTGCTTTTACGTCTGATTTCATTATCCTGTGTATCCTATTGTTACAGAGTCTGTAGTAGTTAAGTCTAAATAGACTCCATTTTTAAATCTTATACCAGAACCAGGTATCATTATATCTAATCCTTCATCACTAAATTTAGCTTGAAACTCTAAAGAACCTGTTCCGTCTGTTCCATCATGTAGTTTTACTAAACAATTAGTTCCACCATGAGCTTGAATATAAGTAACTCTACATGGTCCTAAATTTACACTTCCACCAGTGATAGTTTTAAATCTACCATCTGCTGTTAATGTTGTAAACTTTTGATCACTTATAAAAGATCCGCCGCCTGCCATAATTATTCTCCGTTAAATTGATGTGGGGCCGAAGCCCCACACTAATTATTTATTATGATTCTTTAGCAAAAGTTCCTCTAACTTCAGTAACTTGCCATGCAGTAGTTCCATCTAATGATGCAATTACAACATAGTCACCTTGTCTTGAAGTAGCTTTTGTATTGATTAAGTCTTTGTCATCTGTTGAAGAACCAGCGTATGTGATTCCATCAGAAGCGTTTGGACTGATCGTCATTGTGTTTTGTCCATCAGGCGCATTGTTTGCGAACTTGAATGAGTATCCAACTGCAATTGCAGGTAAAGTGAATACCACACCATCTGTTTCAGAAACAAAAGTTTTTCCTGAATCAGCGTTAGTCACAGTGTAACTTGAAGCTTTAGTTTCAATGTTAACACCTTCTTTACCTTGAAGTACTGGACCTGAAAATGTAGTTTTTGCCATAATTATATCCTCCTAGTTTACAGATCATAGTCTCTAGGCCGTCGACTATACGCGTCTATGATCTTTTAATAATTGTATAGTAAGTTTTTTATATACTAGATTTGAGTAGAGTGCAAGAGAGCCTACGGTATTTATGCATTTCAGCGATGTAGCTTTTGACTAAGTAGCTACAGAAACTTGTGGAGTAACACCTTCTACAGTGTTTTGTTTGTGAGCAATAGCTGCTTCTTCCAGCTTAATATCAGTGATGATCTGCTTAACTTTGTCATCAATTCTGACCATTTCAAGAGTATATCTACCGTTAGATAGATGCTCCTGTTCCCACTTCAACTCCAAGGACCTTTTTGCTTTGTATAGGTCTTGTATCATTACTAACTTCCTCATAAGTTATTCGATAAGGTCTGTCCGAAAACATTCCCGATGATTCCCAACTTATACTCTTTTCTCCCAGTTTGTCAACTATTGATTGTTCTAGTGAAACAGGATCATCATTAGAATCTACTTCAAATCTAGCGTGATGATCGTATGCGTATATGTTTACAAGGAATTTTTTCATGGTTTTGTCTTTCTATATAGTGATTGTGGCGGAACTATGTCCCGCCACAAAATTATTGATTAAGCACCTGGTGATGCAAAAATACCTCTAGGGTCTGATACGCCAAATACGTATCTTTCTCTAGCTTTGTATCTTACGTTTCCAGTATCGAAATCGCCTTCCATTTTAGTAGTCAATGGAGCTCTTTCCATATGCTTCATTCCGTTAGGCACGTCTGTAGTGATATAGAACGCATCTGTGTCAGTTAAGTAGTGGTTAACTGTGTATCCACCAGGAACCATTCCCATAGATACAAGTGCGTTAATATCATTATCAGCAGTTCCAACTCTTTGTGAAGACTTCATAAGTCTTTCAGCAGTGAATTGTAGTGCAGATGGAATGATCATCTTCACAGCTTTCGCAGCGATCTTTAAACCTCTTTCATCAGTAAGAGCAGCGATATCAATCATTGCTTGTTCTAATGAAGTTTCGTTTAAGTCCGCAGCTGTTGCCAATGTATTACTGAAAGTTCCAGAAATAGTTGGGTGAGCTGTGTTGAAAAGAGTTACACCATCGCCTGAAGTGAAACTCAATCCAGGTAAACCATTGTTCAATGGTGAAGCTGCTTTAACTTGTTTAGTTTGAGCCATAGATCTTGCTAAAGCTTTTGTATATCTAGACGCAAGTCTGTCATACAAATTGTCCTCAATAGCTTCCTCAGTGATAGCAAACCCAAGAGCAATTGTCTCGTGAGTGTATCTAGCTGTGAAAGTTTCTTGAGCACTGTCGTAAGTTATACCAGAACCTTCTGGTTTAACTTGTGCTTGAGCGAAACCTGACAACATAACTTCTTCTTCAAAAGCTCTGTCAGATGACTCAGTGTTGTATATTTCAGCATGTTCTTGTTCATACTGTTTATACTCCAGGCCGAATAAGGCATTCAAACCTGGCTCTAGTTCTTTAACTAGTTGATTACGTGATATAGCCATAATTTAATTACTCCTTATATACC
>Ga0208644_1000430_pt1 | contig 35340 bp, 53 predicted proteins | sample VirMetDEL_Nov_18_FD_184517 | JGI IMG/M metagenome (GOLD analysis project Ga0208644, IMG submission 184517) | Aqueous microbial communities from the Delaware River and Bay under freshwater to marine salinity gradient to study organic matter... | ecosystem: Environmental > Aquatic > Marine >...
CTGTCTCAACACCAGGAGGCTTTATTATTATACGGAGTTCTAAAAGAAGCTTATAGTTATCTTAAAGGCCCTGATGACCTATACAAACTGTATTCTGACAGGTATAATCAAAGCATACAAGCTTTTGCCCTACAACAAATGGGTAGACGAAGAAGAGGAGAATACGACAGTGGAGTGCCTCGAATAAAAGTACCTTCACCGTCACCATAAAATTAATTAAGGAGAAAACATGGCAATAACAACTAACGCAATCTGTAATTCTTTCAAAAAAGAATTATTAGAAGCAACTCACAATTTTAGTAACCCAGGTGGTAATACATTTAAACTATCAATGTACACTAACTCGGCTACTTTAGGGAAATCGACAACATCTTTTACAACTGGCAACGAAGTATCATCACCAACTGGTGGATATTCTTCAGGTGGTTCAGCACTTGTAAACACAGGAACATCTTTAGCTTCTAACACAGCTATCACAGACTTTTCTGATTTATCATTCACAGGTGTTACAATTACTGCAAGAGGTGCATTAATTTATAATGACACCGCTACTGGAGATCCAGCTGTGGCAGTATTAGATTTCGGTGGAGATAAAACTGCAACTGCAGGAACTTTTACTATTCAGTTCCCAGCATTTACAACGAGTGCAGCTATATTAAGAATCGCATAACTTAAAGGAGGGGCCTGCTATGGCAAACATTACTAATTTGTTTTCTGTAGCGGGACTTCCGTTAGGAGTTCTTCATGGCTAAAACATGGGGAGCACAAACCTGGAGTGCAGGAACTTGGAGTGATCAAGACTCTAATGCTGTTGAACTTTCAGGAATATCTTTATCATCTACTATCGGGACATTAGAATTTGCAGGCTCTGTAAACGGTTGGGGCCGTGCAGAGTGGGGTTCTGGTGCATGGGGTATAACTGGATCTGTTTTAGCTGGTGGTCAATCTTTATCAGCAGACCTAGGAACTATATCAGTAGAAGCTTTAGTAGAAATTGGTTGGGGCCGAGGCGGTTGGGGTAACAGAGCTTGGGGAGAAACTTACTCTGTTTTACCAGCAGGACAACAAGCGACACTATCACAAGGAACGGCAATCGGTAAAACAGATTTTACCGCAGTAGTAACTGGATTAGATTTATTAACTATTACTCAAGGTTTAAATTCAATACAAATTGATAATGATGTATTTGTATTTGCGTCTGAAGATCAAATAGATACAGCGATAGGAACGGTTCCATCAGTTACAGGGACAGCTTTAGTTCAACCAACTGGTCAATCATTAAGTGGATCAATAGGTCAAGTCCTACCTGAGCCTAAAATACCTGTAGATGTAACAGGGATATCAGCTTCTTTAACATTAGGTTCAATTACATTAATACAAACAACTAATGAATCCGTAACAGGTCAAGGAGCTACTTTATCAGTGGGCTCAATTACCCCTGTATCAATTTACCCAGTTACCACTGCTGGATTATTAAATGGATCTGTTGGTCAGGTTGTAGCTACTGGTACAGCAAATATAAACGTATCAGGTATAGGGTTGACTGGCAGTATAGGTTCAGTTAATATTACGGCATGGAGCGAGATCAATCCTGGCGTAAATAATGTTTGGACCACGGTTGATAAGGCAGCATAATTTTGTTAATATAGGAGTTATATGACATCGAGTTATTCAGCAGATTTAAAACTAGAACTTATGGTAACTGGCGAAAACGCTGGTACATGGGGTGATAATACAAATAATAATTTAAACTTAATTCAACAAGCTATTGCAGGATTTGAACAAGTTACACTTAATAGTGGTTCAACTTTAGCTTTAGTGATGACTGATAAAACTATTTCTAATGCTAGAAATATGGTAATCAAATTTGCTACTGCTACAATTGCAGCAAGCACAATTTGTACAATACCTGATAGCATTGAAAAATTTTATATCTTTGATGCAACAGGTTTAACTAACCCTGAAAACTTAACTATTAAAACAGCATCAGGAACAGGATTTACTTTGGATGCTGCAAAAATTTATGCAGCTTATTCAGATGGAACAAATTTAAACGAAATTTCTTTAGATACATTAGGTGGAACTGTAGCTGCAGCACAAATTGCAGATAACGCTGTAACAACCGCAAAAATTTTACAATCAAATGTAACAACAAACAAATTAGCTTCGTCTGCTGTACGTGCAGCAAACATTTCATCAAACGCTGTAACTACAGATAAAATTTTACAATCAAATGTTACACTTACAAAAATGGCTGCCAACTCTGTTGGTCCAAGCCAATTACAATCAACTGCCGTAACAGCAGGATCTTACACAACTGCCGACATTACAGTTGATGAAGACGGAAGAATTACTGCAGCAGCAACAGGATCAGCTGGATCACCTGACTTTGTATTCACTCATGCTGATAGTGCTCCTGGAACAGCTACGTTTACAGCACAACCAGGGACAACAAAACTAATGCTTTATATGACAGGCGCAGGTGGAGCTGGAGCTTCAGGCGTGGGTCCAACGGGTAAAGGGCCAGGGGGATCAGGGGGAGTAGGATTTTTCAATGTTCCAATAACTTCACCAGCACCTTCTCCTTTTACAGCTCCCTACACAATTGGGGCTGGAGGAGTAGGGGTCGGAAATAATGGAGGTAACCCTGGACAAAGTACTACTTTTGGAAGTCCTGTACAAGCGACTTGCACTGGAGGTTCAGGTGGACAACGACAAAACCAACCGTCCCCAACTATAGATTTAGGTGGTTCTAACGGAACAGCACCAGGAGCTACATTAGATTTAACAATAGCTTCAGGAAATCCAGGGACAACTGTACCTGCACAAGGTCCTGCTGGAATGAGTTTAAGAAGAGCGGTGATTGGTTTTTCAAAACCAGATGCACCCACAACTGCACCAACCTTTTTTGGTGAAGGTGGAGATGCTATAACTGCAATGTCACCAGCACCTTCAACATTAGGTGCTACTGGAAATCCAGGCGCAGTAGTAATTTATGAAAATATTTTAAGTTAACAGGAGTAATTGATGAGTTTTTTATTTTTTAATGTAAATGGTGTTTTAGAAACTTGTGTCAAAGAAAAAAATGACATGAACCTTATAAGGGGTGACGTAGCCCATTATGAAAGTCAGGGTTTGATTAAGGAAGTTTCAAGAGATGAATACAAATCTGTTGTATCAAGAGAGAAAGACGCAACTTTGCAAGAGGGTAATGTTGTTTTATCTGACCCTGAGTCTTTTGAAATTAGTTATACACAAGAAGACATGCAGAAGCACGTTGATAATCAATTAGAAACATTAGATGTTTTTTTAAAAAAACACGCTGTAAAATTAGCGAATGCAGAACATTCATCTTTGAATACAAGACTTAATGAATATAAAACTGCTTTAACAAACTTTGATGCCTCATCTTTAAATTATCCTGTAACAGTAAGATTTCATAGACATTGGTTTGATAACGAATCAGTGGAGCCTTTTTCTAATCGTTATTTACAATAGTATTATAATCGTGTAAAAGACAATATGTCTTTAAAAAACTTCATTAAAGTTTATCCAATTATTCAAGATCCTAAAATTATAAGTAAATGTATTAGATTTTTAAGTAAAAAATCTAAGGACAAGAAATATATTTCTGGATCCTTATGGAGCGGAAAAGGATCCTATGAAGATAAAGAGGTAAGGGATGTTGAAATATTACCTCTATCAAATTTTAGTCAGTCTTTAAGTGAGGTTCATTGGGCTAATTTTTTAGGACATTTTATACTAGAAGGTATGCGCAGATATGCTACAGAATTTCCTGATGTAAGATCAGCTACCATAATTGAAATTCAAGGTTTAAGATATGAGAAAGGAGGTCACTACAAATTTCATGTAGATGACGGACCTGGTATGAACAGAAAATATAGTTCTATCTTAATATTAAATAATGATTATGAGGGAGGAGAACTTTGTTTCAAGATTGATGGTAAAGAAGAAATTATAAAAAATATTCCTGGATCATTGATAATTTGGCCTAGTAATTTTATGTTTCCACACATGGTAAAACCAATAAAAAAAGGAGTGAGATATTCAATAGTGTCATGGATGAATTAAATAAAGGATATAAGGTAATTAAAAATTTTCTACAAAAAGATGAAATTGATCTTCTAACTCATTACACTAGAATGAGACATAGAAGTAATTTAAAGGACTTTGAGTTTGTACAAAGTGATCAAGGAGATACTATGTATTACGGAGATCCAGCTACAGATGCCTTAATGATTTCAAAACATAAACTTATGCAACAAGAAACTGGATTACAGTTGCTACCAACTTACTCTTTTTGGAGAATGTATTCATATTTAGCAGATTTAAAAAGACATACTGATAGACCATCTTGTGAAATAAGTGTTACAGTGAAAATAAATTCTTGTGGTGTTAAGTGGCCAATCTTTATAGGAGGAACAGAAATTGATCTTGAAAACGGAGATGGAGTTATATATAAAGGATGCGATGTTGAACATTGGCGTGATGAATTTCAAGGTGATTGGCATTCACAAACATTTTTACATTATGTAAATAAAAACGGTCCATATGCAGAGTGGGCTAAAGATAAACGACCATTATATGGAATAGAAAAATGAAGATAATACAAAAAGAAGATGGATCAGGAGAAATAATTTTTTCATGGAAAGAAGTTTGGATTTTAATAAAAAAAAGAAAATTAGTTTTAAGTGCTGAAGCATTGAAACATCTTTGTAACAATTTAGTTAAAATAGCAGTAGAATTTAATGCGGGTTTTCATAAAAAACTTCAAGAAAAAAGATCGCATGATAATAGTGTTAAGACTAAGGATGATTGAAACTAATAAGATTATTGAAAAACATTTACTTCGCAAAGCCTTCCTTTACGAGATAAAATTAGAAATTGATAGCGATTACTTCATTAATAAAATAGAAGAATACCTAAAAGAAACTAACTTGTATTATAAGACAAATGTTAAGGGAAAGATGACAGCATGGCAGGCTTTTAATAATGATGAAAATTTTAGAAAAGTTTTAGATCAAGCTATTAACCATATTTCAAAACATATACATTTTAATAAATCGGAACTTGAATCATGTTGGGGTTTAAAACTTGAAAAAGGTGATTATACTGCTAGACATAATCATGAAACTTCAGCTTTATCAGGTGTTTTATATTTAAATGATGTACAACAAGAATTAATTTTCCCTGACCTATCAATAAATGTAAAACCTAAAAAAGGAACTTTTATAATATTCACCCCATGGTTAGACCACATGACTGAAATTAATCACAGTGACGAAGCTAAATATGCAATTGCCTTTAATTTCAAAGAATTCAAAGATAAAACCTGGTCGTAGGATATTTATAATCTTCTTTCATGATGGTATACTAACGATATGCCTTTAGCAAAAGTAAACATAGCACCAGGATTTGACAAACAATCTACGCCATCAGACGCAGAAGGTCGTTGGGTAGATGGTGATAATGTAAGATTTAGATACGGAGAACCTGAAAAAATTGGTGGTTGGGAAGCTTTAGTTAATGATAAATTGGTTGGAGCTGCTAGAGGACAACATGTTTGGGCGGATACTGCAGGTAAAAGATACGCAGCAATAGGAACTGATAAGGTACTAATCATTTATTACGAAGGTGCTTTTTATGATATTACTCCTTTAGAGACAACTAATTTTTCTACTGGCGCTAACATAACAACGACCAACGGATCAGCAACAGTAACTATCACTACAAGTGCACCTCACAATTTAGAGGTTGGTGAAATAACAACTTTTGCAAATGCAGGATCTTTCACAGGGGCAAACACTGATTACACAGCTGCAGATTTTGACGATAAACTTTTTGAGGTACAAACGGTTCCGACAACTACAACATTTACAATAACGATGCCTTCAGCTGAATCTAAGTCTGGAGTAACAACTGATGGTACCTTAGACGTTAATCCTTATGCACCTGTTGGACCTTTAAATCAAACTTATGGGTACGGTTGGGGCACATTTAATTTTGGTGGAAGACCAGTCGCAGCTTCAACAACAACAATAAATAATGGGGGAGTAATGCTTGTTGGCGCAACGTCAGTTACCCTTACAAGCACAGCAAGTTTACCTTTAACAAACGGTAAACTAAGAATAGGTTCTGAAGACATGAGCTACACCACTAACACTACAGGAACAAACACAATTAGTGGAATTACTCGAGGTATCAACGGCACAACTGCAGCTGAACATGCTGATGGTTCAACTGTAACTGACATTACAGATTTCGTAGGTTGGGGCGATGCTTCAACATCAAGCACAGTTACTATCGAACCAGCAAACTGGTCATTAGATAATTACGGAAATATATTAATAGCCACAATACACAACGGAAAAACTTTTACTTGGAATCCAACTGCTTCTAATGCATTACAAACAAGAGCTACTATAGGAAGTGGTATGCCTACTAAATCAGTAATGACATTAGTTTCTGATAGAGACAGACATTTATTTCATCTTGGCACAGAAACAACTATTGGTTCATCATCAACACAAGACAAAATGTTTATAAGATTTTCTGACCAAGAAAGTTTATCCGATTATGAACCCACATCAACGAACACCGCAGGAACTTTTAGACTAGACGATGGCACAAGAATAGTTGGAGCTTTTAAAGGTAAAGATTATATTTTAGTTTTAACAGATACCGCTGCGTATGAAATGCAATTTGTTGGACCCCCTTTTACATTCTCAATTAGGAAAGTTGGGTCTAATAATGGTTTACTAGGCCAACACGCAGGAACATTTGCAAACGGTGCTGTTTTTTGGATGGGTAAGACTGGAGGCTTTTACATTTATGATGGTACTGTTAAATCACTTCCATGTTTAGTAGAAGATTTTGTATTTACCACAGATGGTAACAATCCTGGTATAAACTATAATTCAGGGCAATTAGTTTTTGGAGGTATTAATGAACTATACTCAGAAATTAATTGGTTTTACCCTTCTGCGAACTCTTCTGTTGTAGATAGAGTAGTGACTTATAATTTTGATGAAGGTGTTTGGACAACAGGGACCTTAGATAGAACAACTTGGGTAGGATCTACAGTCTATGAACAGCCTTATGCTACAGATTACAATGCTTCAGACGCACCAACTTTTCCAGTTGTTAGTGGAGTTTCAAATGGCGCTTCTATTTACTATGGACATGAAGTCGGAGTAAATCAAGCAAATGGAGATGGTACAACAACAGCCATACCTTCATTTATTAAATCAGGAGAATTTGATCTAAATGGTAATGCAGGTGTACCAGGAGACGGTGAGTTTTTAATGAGTATAAGAAGATTTTTACCAGACTTTAAACGTATTGAAGGTAATGCAAAAGTAACAATATTTTTAAATCAATTTCCACAAGGTACCTCAGCCGCTTCAAGCCCACTAGGTCCTTTTACAATTACTTCTAGTACATCTAAAGTAGATACAAGAGCTAGAGCAAGATTAGCTGCGGTACAAATAGAAAACGAAAACTTGAATGAGAGCTGGAGGTATGGCACATTTAGGTTTGATGTTAGACCTGACGGCAGAAGATAATGGAATTTAAAAAAAAATTTATAGATATAAAAAAAGATTTTGATTTTAACGAAATGACTAAATTAATAAATGAGAAACAATTTACAAGTAACTTTGCGTCTTCTAAACCAGTGCAAAAAGATTATGTATTAGATGATTCTTTTAAAATAAACCAAGTGCAAAATGAAAAAGATTTTAGGGAAATTTTTTTCTATTTAAATAGTTTATATAATAAAAATAATCACGCTTCTAATTTATGTATTTTTTTCTCTTTAATGAGTGGATCAAATGGGTCAAAGCATAGTGATAGGGAGGATGTTGCATTAATAGGATTATATGGTAAAACCTTATACATCATTAACGATAATCATTATATATTAGAAAAAGGTGATTTATTATTTATAGATAAAGGCATAGAACATAAAGCTGTAAGTTTAGAACCAAGAATAGTTTTATCTTATGGTGTTTTTCCAAATGGAGACTGTTAATGGCAAAGATAACTATACAGATTCCTGAACCGAAAGCTGAATATTCACAAGAGGATCAAAGACAAATACTTCAAGCATTTAGAACTCTTCAGTCTCAGTTGAACTTCTCATATGAGAATGATATAAAAAACAAACAAGATGCATTTACTTATTTTTTATCATGACAATACAATATAAAAGCACAACCTATAATCTTACAACAACTAACTTAACAACTGTGTTGACTATATCAACTTCAGCTACAGCAATATGTAAATTGGTTCAAGGATCTCATGCTACTGCTAGTAATGTGGACGTTGATCTTTTTTTAAAAAAATCTGGTGGATCAGATGTTGAGATAGGTCATGCACAATTAAACAAGTCATCTGAAAATTTAATAAAAGATACTCTTAGTTTAGAAGCTGGTGATATATTAAAAATTCAAGCAAGTGTTGCAAATGAAATTACTGGTGTTGTAAGTTATGCTCAATTAGACAGATCGCAAGAAAATGGCTAAAAAGAAAGCACTCTTTGGAGTTAGCAATTACCATAAAAGAACACCTAGAAAAAGACCTGGAAGAATAAGAAAGAAATGTGGACCAGGGAAAAAACATCCTAAGAAATATCGTGGACAGGGTCGCTAGAATAGTATAGATAAATCGTATGACAGTTTATCAAAAAATTAAATGCGAAACTAAAACTATCTATAGAAGTATTAAAACTGGTGAGAGATACGAAACGGAAGAGGCTTTTCTTAAACAACACCCTAAAGAAGATCTAGCCACTGATGTTGAGGTGCAGGTTCCTGATCTTCCTTTATTTAGTAAGACACAAAAATGAAACCTTTAGGTGGAACAGAATTACAACATAATTTTTTAGATCAACATGTATCTAAAGACTTGCTTGATAAGTTTCAAATATGCACATCTGTGCCAGGGAAAGTGCCTCTATCTAAAGAAAAAATAAATATACTATGGCAGAAAATGGCCACTGACCAACCACACTTTCAAAGTTTTTTTAAAGACCCTGAACAAATAAAACAATATGACTACTATGTTTTTAACAGTCATTGGAATTATGAACAATGGAGAAAGACTTTTAACCTTCCTTATGAAAAATGCACAGTAATTAAAAATGGTATTACCAATATAAAACAAAGAGATCCCAAACCAAAGAGAGAAAAAATTAGATTGATATATCATCCTACTCCTTGGAGAGGGTTATCTGTTTTATTAGGAGCTATGCAACTAGTTAAAAACCCTAATATACAATTAGATGTATACAGTAGCACTCAAGTTTATGGGGATGATTTTAAAAGACAAAACGATCATCTTTACGAACCTTTGTATGATCAAGCTAGAGCATTGCCTAATGTTAATTATATTGGATATAAACCTAATGAATATATATTAGACAACCTTCATACTTATGATGCTTTTGTATATCCTAATATATGGGAAGAAACTTTTTGTATATCCGCACTTGAAGCATTAGCTTGTGGACTTTATGTTGCAACAACGGACAACGGAGCTTTGTACGAAACTTGCTCAGAGTTTCCTATTTATATACCTTATGATAAAAATTGGGAAAATTTAGCTAGACAATTTGCTGCTGTTATAGATGGCATAGGAAACCAAATAAATACAGAGGGTTGTAAAAATCATTTAAGATATCAACAAAACTTTTTTAATCATTTCTATAATTGGAAAGTCATAGCAGGTCATTGGACTGGTTTTTTACAAGGAGCATTACAAAATGTTAAAAGCACTTAAAAAAAGGTACGAAGCTCAAATAGCAGAAGCATCTACAACGATAGAAATATATTTAAAAAATTCTGTGGGTATAGGGGAACACCCACAACATTTAGACGAAATTGATAAATTACTACAAAAGATAGTGGATGCAGAAGAAAAAATCAAATTAATAGACAGGTGGATAGATTAGTGCAACCTAAATATTGGACACAAGAAGCTAATATTTTAGGTAACAAAGTAGCCCATTTGCAGTTACCTAAATCTATCGTTGAAGAATTAGATTTGTGGAAGACAGAATGTGACAAAATAAAAAATCATCCATTAGGTTATTTAAAGTCTCATGAAAATGTTGGAACAAAAAGTAATAGCTTTCAAGTTTCAGTCCCAACAGATTTAATAGAAAAATCATATTGGTTACCTTATACTTTAAGATCATGTGCACAATTATTTGGCAAAGATCATAGAAATTTTTACCTAAGAAAATGGGAAGGACATTTCGATGGTTTAGATATTTGGATTAACTATGCATATAAAGGTAACTTTAACCCTAGTCATACACATGCTGGTTCAATTTCTGGTGTCATATATTATTCTAATGTAGATGACCCAACTATTTTTAATAAAGGTGAGATAAAATTTAAAGGTAAAAAAGGTGATATGGTTGTTTTCAGTTCTGATTTAGAACATCAAGTATGCGAGCAAACACAAGATTATGAAAGAGTGACATTTGCTTTTAATTTACAATTTTGGGATAGGAGTAAAGATGCAAGACCATAGTAAGCCAATTTGGTTTAATAAACAGGAAGAGAAACCAATAAAAACACAAGAATTAAAACCTAAAAAATTTTCTATTTTTGTAGCAACCCCTTGTCATAGTGAAGTCTCTATTCATTACTTTCAAGCTTGTTTAGATTTTCAAAAACAATGCATGAAAAACAATGTTTTGGTTTCTTTTCAAATCATGAAATCATCACTAGTAACACAGGGTAGAAACTTGTGTGTTTCTAGTTTTATGGAAAGTGGTCACACACATTTACTATTTATTGACTCTGATATTGATTTTCAAGCAGCCTCAATATTCAAAATGATTGCAGCAGATAAAGAAGTAATATCTGTACCTTATCCATTAAAAGATTTAAATTGGGATAAAGCATGGCAGAGAATACAATCTAAAGAAATTAAAAGCGCAAAAGATTTAAGGTTTAAAGGACTATATAGATATCCTATGAAAGTAAAAGACGAAGATAATATAAGAGTTAATGATGGTGTTATTGAAGTAACTCATTCACCTACTGGATGTATGTTAATTAAAAAAGAAACAATTGAAAAAATGATAAAAGAATATCCTGAAATGGAGATAGTTCAAAAGACTGTCATTAATGGTGAGATGATAAACAGGCCTTATTTTTATAATTTTTTTGATACATGGTTTGATCCAGTTAATAAGACTTACATGGGTGAAGATTTTGCATTCTGTAAAAGATGGAAAGATATAGGCGGTAAATGCTATGCTTTAGTTACCGACAGAATCTCACATGTTGGTGAACATCAGTATAGAGGGTGTTTTGCTGATGAGTTGATAAAGACTAAGTAAAATGGTAATATTACAGGATACGATTGAGTATTATTATGGATCCATTTACAATAGCATTAGCCACATTTGGCGTTCAAAAACTTCGAGGTAAATCAACGAATAGAGCGTTGAGAGATGCCGCATTATTTGCTACAGGGAGTCAATTAGCAGGTATGTCTGGTATTGGTCCGTTTAAAGCTTTTGGATCAATGGGAAATACTTTAGGACCAGGTGGTTTTGCTACACAATTTGGAAATACTTCAGCTATGAGAGGTATAGGTGCTTTATTTGGTAAAGGATCTGCTGCACAACAAATTCCAACTGGTATGGAAGGTTCACCTGAACTTGCAGGTCAAGTAGGGAATGCTGCACCAAGCGGAAACTTTTTTTCAAACTTATCCACGCCAGCTAGACTTGGTTTAGGAACGGCTGCAGTAACATTACTTGGTGGCATGGGTGGAGAAGATGAAGGACCACAATCTTATTTATTACCTACACCAAACAAAGCTTACACAAAATTTGCTAAATCAGGAGCACCAGGAACACCAACTGGTTTTATGACAAGAGACTACACAACAGGAGTTGATACAGCATTAGAAGACCCAGCAACTTATAAAACGGTAGAAGAAATTTTAGGTGATGAACCTACACAAGGATTTAAATCAGTAGAATTTAATTCTGGTGGAATTGTAAACATAGCGAAATTTAACGAAGGGGGACAAGCGCTTCCTTCTAAGTTTTCTCACGATGAGAATGATATGAATAACTACACTCGTGCTGGAGGTTTTGTAAAAGACGGAGCAGGTATGGGTGATGAGAATGAAGACACAATGTTAGCACAATTAGCTGATGGTGAATTTGTTTCAAGAGCGGCAGCAGTTAGAGGAGCAGGTATAGTAGCTGGTGCAAATATAAATAATAAAGAAGAACAAAGAAAAGTAGGAGCTGAGTTCTTTTATGAGCAACAAAAAAGATTTAAAAGAATTTACGATTTAATTGATGCTAGCAGCAAAAACAATTAAAAAAGAAGTAGGGGTTTTATTTATAGAACCTAAGAGAATTGAAGAATACTGGCCACTGGCAGAATTTATGGTCAAAGAAGGGTTACAATATGATGGTAATCCAATGTCAGTATCTGAGATGAAGAAAAGAATTAAACGTGGTGAATATCAATTATTCCTCATAGTTGGTTCTGATGACGGAGACAAGTATAAAGTTTTTGGTGTATTTGTAACAACAGTATCTACACTACCTAACTTTAAACAAGTTGAAGTGTTATTATTAAAGGGAGAAAAAAGAGAACTATGGCAAAAAGAGGCTGCAGAAAAGATAGAACAATTAGCAATTCAAAACAATTGCAAAAGAATAGCGGTTCTAGCGAGACCTGGTTGGAAAAACTTTTTGGAGCCATGGGGATGGAAAGTTAAAAGATTATTATATCAAAAGGATTTAAAATAATATGGGAAGTGTAGTAAGTGGAATATTCGGAGGAGGCGGAGGCGGTTCAGCACCACAACAAGCTGCTGTTCCAGCAACAACAACTCAATACGTAAGAGAAGCTCCAGGTATTGAGGAAAGAAAACTTGGTTTAATGGATATTGCAAGCTCACTTGCAAAAACTCCTGTTAACATACCCACAGTACAAGTTGCTCCATTAGGTGCTCTTGAACAACAAGGACTTACTGCTTCAGGGGTTACAGGGGCAGGTATGCCTACTACTCAATCAGGAATAGGTGCTGCATTAACTTCATTGCAAGGACCCAATATAAATCAATTTTTAAATCCGTATCAAAGTTATGTGGTTGATGAAATTAACAGACAAGCTGCAATAGGGCAAAATAGATTAGGTGCACAAGCTGTTATGTCAGGAGCTTTTGGTGGTGGAAGAGAAGGCGTTGCACAAGCAGAATTAGAAAGAGCTAGACTAGCAAATGTTGGACAAGCTATGGCAACAGGTTTTGGTCAAGCAGCAAATTTAGCATCACAACAACAACAAATAGGATTACAAGGTGCAGGACAACTAGGTGCATTAGGAAGACAACAACAAGGTATGGCGCAAGCTGATATTAATCAATTGATGGCTGCAGGTGGATTACAAAGACAACTTGGTCAACAAGCATTAGATGCTGCAAGATCAACAGAGTTACAAAGATCATACGAGCCTTACCAAAGAGCAGAGTTCTTAAAAAATATTTATGCAGCTGGGCCTACAACACAATCTGCAATTACAACGAACACCGCTCCAGGTGGAGCAGCAGGAAACCCACTTGCTCAAGCAGCAGGTGCAGGACTTGGTGCTTATGCAACATACTCAATGTTAAATCGACAACCAGGTGCAGCAACCGCCTTACAATACGCGAGGTAGTACATGGATAAAACTTTAAAAAGACCTCTATTTCAAAAGAAGGCTATGGAGGCTTATAAAGCAAAACATGGTGGTAAGATTCCTGGTTACTTTGCAGGAGCAGCTATTAGTCAAGGGATAAGAGCAGCCGCAGCTCCAACATTTAATTTTCTAGGAAGACAAATGGCTAGACCTGCAGTGAAAACTGCTTTTACTGGATTAGAAGGATATGGTCTTGGCTTAGGAGCAGGCATAGCTGGAGAAGGCTATCAAGAAGGCGACTACGGTAAAATGCTTGAAGGTTTATCTTTTGCTTTACCTGCTGGAGCTTTTATCCCCGTTTCAGCAAAAGGTTCTGGTATTGCAGCGCTAAGAGAAACAGCAGAATATTTAACACCAAGAGCTACAGGTTTACAAAAAGCTATTGTAAGAAATCCTGGTAAAACAGCAGTTGGTAGTATCGGAACTGGTATCACTGGAGCAATGTTAAGTGGTGATGCTGAGGCTGTTGAAGTTCCTGAAGGTATGACTAACGAACAATATTACGGAGACATACAAGAAAGATTAATCATGTCTAAACCTAAATTTGGAGAAAGAAAAGATCTTACAGAAGAAGAAAGAAAAAAATCTCCAATGATAAAAAGAAGATTAGAAGTAGAAAAACCTCCAATGCCAATAGGTATTAAAGATCCTAAAACACAGGAAGAAGAAACACTTAATAAAAAATTACAACAATCATCTACGATAAACGATGTTGCTGAGAAATTAGGTGTAACAGATGCAGCAAAAGCAACAGATCAACAAATTAAACAAATAGCAATTGAATCTAACGTCCCTGAAAAAGAACTTAGAAGTATAATAGGTAGAGAAGTAGAAACAGCTGTAGGTCAAACACCTCCAGGTTCTAATAATCCTGTGGTAACAACAGAGAATGAAGCAAGCGCTTATGCTGGCATGACTGATGTAGAAATTGAAAATGCTGTAAAAAGAAGACAAAACACATTAAAAAACGCTAAAGGTTTTTCTAACATGAGTAGTGGTTTTAAAGAATTTAAAAATGAGATTGAAAAAATGACAGGAACTAACAATCAAAACTTAAATGATTTAATTTCTATGAAAGTAGCTTCAAAACTTTTAACAGGAAAATCTACTAACAGAGGTTTTGCAGGCTTCGCTGATATAGCAGGACAAGCTATGGGTGTTGGTGCAGATAGTCTACTTGCACTTAAATTAGCACAACAAGATCAAGATATGAAACTTGCTCAGTCTTTTATTAAAATGAAAACTGAAATGGCTAAAAAGAAATCACCTGGATTTGTTTCTGGAGATAAAACATACAAAATTCAAGACCCTAGATTTCCTGGAGGATTCTATAATGCAAAAGGTTTAGAAGGAAAAGATGGTAGACAATATTACAGAACTAGAGATAATCAAGTAGTCCCTGCAGGCCCTGGTGCTGTTGGAAACCAAACTTCGCAAAATGCAGATAAAATAAATTTATACTCAGCTAATTTAGAAGAATTAAAAAGAGGTCAAGATATGATTTCTCAAGTATTAAATATTTTACCTCAAGACGGTACTCTTAAAGCTGCGTTTAGTTTAACTAAAGAAGATGCAATGGGTACTGTTTCTCAAGCCTTTGGATTAAATGGCTTAGAACAAGGCGGTAGCTTTGACACTGAGATTATTAGTTTATTAAACAAAAATAATATTGATAATGATGAGACTAAGAAAAAATTAATAGAAGAGTATCAGAAATCTATAAGCGATGAGACACTTAAAGAGAGAGGTAAAGAATTATATAAGAAAAATAAATCAGGTATTTTTGGTCGTCCAACAGACGCTGAACTAGAAAGATATTCAAGATTAGCTTTAATTGAACAACGTATGAAATACATTGTTGCCAATGCTAATAAATCAGAAGATAGATTAACTCAAAAAGATATTGAGAATGCTGCTAAACGAACAGAAATTCTTAAATTCTTTGGATCAGAAAGAAACGACGAACAGAAATTCTTAAATTCTTTGGATCAGAAAGAAACGTTTATCAAAACTACAAAAGACTGCAGGAAGAATTTACAGCTAAAGCACAAGCAGATGCTATGAAGTATAGAAATGCTGGAGGAACTGAAGATGGTATGCAGTATTATATTGACACTGTTCCTGGAGTAAAAGAAATGTATGAAACTCAATTTAACAAAGTTCTTACTTCACAAAAAGCTAGTAACAAACAAAACAGAGATCAAGTTTTAAGCACAATACCAATAGCTGGAGGTAGTTAATGGCCGACATCAAAACTTTACAAAAAGCTATTGATGAGAATAGAGTTGATACAAGACAATTAGCTCCTGAACAACTTCAAGCACTAGATCAAGCTTTCAAAACTGGAGAGCTTACAGGTTATGATAGCGCAAAAGATTACGAAAGATTAATTAATCTTGGTGCTCTTTCGGTTGGTAAAGACAAAGAAAAAAGATTAGAACCTTTTAAATCTGCTACAGGAATAACTAGAGGAGATCTTGTTTTAGCAGGGTCAGCTGCAGGTTCTTTTGTTCCTTATTATAAAGACTTGCCTAAATTATTAGACTCATTTCAAAAAGCAGGGTTCAAAGATGTTTACGGAGTAGACACTCGTTTTAATTCAATGGGTGAAATATATAAAAAAAGATTTACAGTTTTAGGAGATAAATTAAAAAAACTTCCTAATATTAAAGGACCAGTAGGATTACCTATTAGAGCTTTAAGTAATTTAGGAGGAATGGTAGATAACACAATTGATTTTTTTAGTAAGTTAAGAAATTATGGTGCAACACAACCTTTATCTACTTTTGCAAAAACTACATTAGGAGGTTCTTATTAGAGCTTTAAGTAATTTAGGAGGAATGGTAGATAACACAATTGATTTTTTTACAAAATTAGGAGGAAGAGTTACAGGAGTTGGTAGAGCTGTAAAAGGAAAAAAACCTTTTAGTGATATACGTTTTGAACCAGGGTATGGTGCAACACAACCTTTATCTACTTTTGCAAAAAGTGCATTAGGAGGTGCTGGAGGTGCTTTTGCTGGTTCAACTGCATATGAAATAGCTAATTTAGGTTCTGATTTTGTTGGTGCAACCTCTCAAGATTTAGCTAACCTTACAGATAATGATATTAGAAAACTACCTGTTGCAGATAGAATATTTTTTAACGGTTTAACAGAAGCATACAATGATCTTCTTTGGGCTGGTGGAGCAACAGCTTTGATACCTCTTGTAAAATATGCAGGTAAAGAAGGATTAAAAAACACACTAGGTTTAAATAGCCAGCAATCAAAAGATATTGCAAGAGCTTATGAAAGAACTGGAATGAAACCAAGTATAGCTTCATTAATACCTGGAGAAAATTCTTTTCAAAACTTCTTTAAAAAATTCTTTAGTACAATCGGTGTTTACCCACTTGTTAGTGGACCTTTAGCTAAAGTAAATAAAGATCTTAACGTAAGATTAACTAATGAAGAGTTTCTAAAAACAGTAGACAATTTAAATATGGCTCCTGCAAGTAATATTAGTTTAATGAATTATGCTGGTATTAATCAAATGAGAGCAGAATGGAAAAGAGTATTACAAACTATTAATCAAGAATATAGTCATGTTAAAAAAGTATATGATGAAATAGGCAACCCTGCATTTATTCCAACACAATCTATAAAACAAGAGACAGAAAGATTAATACAAGGATTAAAAGAACAATATCCTGCAGATCAATACTTGTTTAATAGTTTAGAAAAAGGAGCCAGAGAACTTACAGAAGTAGATGATCCAATAGTTCAATACATTAAGTATCTAAATGATATTACACAGAATAAAGATTATATTAGAATAAGTGACTGGCAAGGTCTTTCAAGAATGCAAACTGCTGCTTACACAGGAAGTAAATACAACAATGTTAAAAATCAATTGTTAGTAGTTAGAAATGCTATGGAGAATGATTTAAATAGTCTTCAAACAGTAACAGGAAGAGCAAACCTAAAAGAAAATGTATTTAAAAATCAATACGATCAAATTTTAAAAGAAGAAGGCCCTGAAGCTGCAGAAGCTTTTCTTGATAAACAAGTAAGAGCAGGTAACACAGCCTTTACTGCTTTAAAAGAAGCTAACACCTATTACTCATTAGTATTAAGACCTTTTCAAAAAAACAAAGTAGCTAGTCAACTAAGGCAAGCAGATAATAAACTTTTTGCAGATAAAGGAATTGAAATGATAGGAACATCTTCTATCTATCCTGATGAAGTTTTTGATAAAGTTATAAGAAGAGTTATGGCTAGTGATAGCCCAGATGCTATAAGACAATTAAAACAAATATTAGGTGTTACTAATTCTTCTTACAAAATATTAGATGAAAATGGTAAGTTAAAAAGAACTGTTCAAATACCTAAAAGTAAAGAATCACAAGCAGTATATGACAGATATGTTAGAGAGTTTTTCTGGGATTCTTGGAACAATGCTACAGCAAATCCATTAAGAGATTTTAGATCTATATCTACACAAGCCGCTGCCGCAAAAGCAGCTGAAAGAGGTTTTGTAACAAAAAGACCTTTTCAAATGGACGACTTAACAGAACAAAGAATTAGAGCTAAAACAAAAACAAATGAAGTTTTAGATGTCACAGAAATAGATGCAAGAGTATTTACACAATCTGATATAGCTAATCTTAATGATGGAATTATACGAAATCACGACTTTGGTGCATTAGATATTGAAAAATTTGTAAAAAATATTGGTATAGATAGTAAACAAGGTAGAGATAAAATTAGAGAAATGTTTGGTGGTGGAGCAACAGGAGCAAAAGCACTACAAAGAATTGATGATGTGATAACGGTTAAACGAGCTTTAGACACCGTTGATTACAGAGATCCTTCTACTTTTGTACAAAGAGCTATTACATTAAGAGCAGGTCAAGGAGGTGGATTAGCCGCTGGAGCAACAGCCGCTGCTTTTGGTTTTGGTAATACCATTAAATTAATTTTAGGATCTAGGCCGCTGCTTTTGGTTTTGGTAATACCATTAAATTAATTTTAGGATCTAGAATGTTAGGAAGTGTTCTTACTAATCCAAATGTTGCTGAAAATTTAATGGAAATGAATAAGTATCAAAGATTTATGACAGATCAAAAAGGTGTTTATCAATTAAGTCCTCAAAATACTCCAAGAGCATCTGCAACTTTTGTTAGATTTATAAATAGTTTAATGGAAGCTGAAGGGGATGAGTTTAGAGTTGATCCTAATAAAATTGACTTTGAAGAAATAAGACAAAAAATTGAAAGTTTAGACCCTAATTTACCTTTAAGAAGTAGTTATGATTTTGGTAGTATGCCTAAATTTACAAGAGATAGAATATATCCTGAGTTTGAAACAGCTAAAAATTTATCTGCTGAAGCACAACAAGTAGGGGAAGAATATTTACAAGGGTCTAATTTAATAGCACTTAGCGATCAACAATTTGATCAAGTGTACGAAGGACAAGTTCCACAATCTACAGAGCCTCAACAAATGACCCCACAACCCACAACAACTGAGCCCACAGCAATGGCTACAGGACAAGCACCACAGGCCACAGGACAACAGCAAGCACAACAATTTGCAGCGTTATTCCCACAAGATACTTTGGGCCAAGCCGTAGCAACTAGAGGATTAAAAGAAGGTGGTTTTGTTGAAGATGCTTATGCACAAGCAGATGAGGTACTCAATGGCTAAAAAGTCTGCATTACAAAAGATTGAGTATCATGAGAAGATATGTCGTATAATGCAGAAACAGACATTTGAAAGAATAGATAAAATGGAATCAAGAATTGCTAGACTTGAGAAGTGGATAATAGGTGGTTTAGGAGCCATACTTTTAGCTGTACTTTCAAACCATATGTAGTAAGGTGCGGTATGAAATTTACCGAAGAAGAAAATTCATTCACATTATCTGATTTTAAATCCATAAATAAATACAAATATAAAAAATATTCTAGAGCAGAAGACCCTGTAACAGGCAAACGTTTATATGCTGTTGATGGTACAAAACTGCCAAGTGTAACTACAATTTTAGGAGCGACAAAGGACCAAGCATCTATCGAAGCATTAGAAAGATGGAAGAAACAAAAGGGAGAAAAAGAAGCAGATCGTATTAAGAACGAGGCCTCTACTGTAGGAACAGAGATGCACCTTGTCATAGAGAAATATATTGAAGGACAAGGGTATTTAAATTTATCTGAACAAGGTAACCGACCTAGAAAAATGGCTCATACAATTTTAAAGAACTGTGCAGATATTGAAGAAGTATGGGGTAATGAAGTAAGTTTAGCTTACCCAGAAAGATATGCAGGAGCTACAGATTTAGTTGGTGTTGCAGATGGTAAAGTAACATTGTTTGATTGGAAACAAACTAATAAACCAAAAAGAAGAGAGTGGAGTTCTGTTCAAGATTATTTCACACAATTAGCAGCTTATACATTAGCTCATGAGAAGGTATATGGCCCAATAGAGGCAGCTTCCATTAGAATGTGTTCTAGAGACATGCAATACTTTCAATTTGATATAGAAGGCGAAGAATTAAAGCATTATCAAGCAAAATGGTGGGAAAGATATGATAAATACGCCTCTATGACACCTAGCCAGGGATAACCTCTGAATCGCAAAAAATAAGGGGTCTATGGCCGTTTATTTGAGCCATTCTTTGAACTCATCACCCAAAGTCTTAATTGCTAGCTCATTTTTATTAGATAAGGAAGAAATTATTCTTTCGTCTATTGTTCCCTTACAAATAAGATCTGTGTAGAGAACTTGGTGTTGTAAACCTGATCGATGCGCTCTGTCTTCAGATTGTTTTCGAACCTCAAAATTAAAACTGTTAGAAAAATAAATGACATTCTTAGCCTCTGTCAAAGTAAGACCAAAGCCACCTGTAGAAGGATTACCTACAAAGAATCTGCACGTAGGATCTTCTTGAAATCTTTTCATAGCTTGCGCTCTTTTTAAAGTATCTACAGATCCATAGTTTGCTACAACAGATTGTTTGCCGTATTTTTCTTCTAAAAATTTTATAATAGATTCAATATTGTATATATAAGTAGCCCAAATAATAATCTTGCCATCAGCTTCTTCTATAATATCAGATAGAGCATGAAGTTTAGGGTTTTTAAATTGTTTAAGTTCTCCATCATTTGTTTTAACAAATCCATTACAGACTTGATGGAGTCTAATGATTTCAGTTAATTTGTTGTTATAAGATACTGTTTCATCTTCAATGATAGCAATAGCTGCAATTCTAAGTTGTTCATAGAATCTCTCTTGATCTTCGTTCATATCAATATATCTTTTGGAGTATAGTTTTTTAGGTAAATCAAGGCATTCATCTTTAGTTACACGATAAGAAAATTTAGATAGTTTTTCTTCTAGCTCTTTAATGTGTACATAGTATTTAGGTATTTCTGTATATTTACCACCGCCAAGATCTAGCTTGTGAGTTACACAATATCTGTTTCTAAATGTATAAAAACTAGAAAAGCCTAAATGTTTTTCATCTAAAAAATTACATTGCGTATATAAATCTAAAGGAGATTTTGTTACAGGAGATCCTGTAAGAATACGTCTGTATTTAGAATAAGAAGCAAGTTTTAAAACATTTTTAGTTCTAATAGCCTTATGGTTTTTAATTGTAGTTGATTCATCTATAATAGCGATATTGTTAGGATGGTGGTATAAAAATTCTGTAGCACCTTTAAATCCTCTTGATGTAGATAAAGCTTCTATATTCATACAGAATATTTTTAATTTACCTTTAGCATCTAAAGATTTTTTTAGTTTTTTAGGTTTATCTATATTCCAAGAGTATATTTCATATTCAATATCAGGAGACATATGCTTTTTAATCTCATCAAAAGCCCAAACGGTATAAACTGATTTAGGTGCAAGGATAAGAACTCCTGTAATATCTCTATGACTTCTTAAAAGACCTATATTATCTATAGCAACTTTAGTTTTCCCTGTACCCATTTCCATAAAAAATGCGTATGTAGTTTTATCCCAAGAATTTTCTAGACAAGTTTTTTGGTGTTGATAAGGTGTGGTTTTATAGTTAAACAAGTTCAACATGATGGTTGACATATAATCTCAGTACGATATAAAGTCAAGTAAATATAGGAGGCCATTTATGGACTTAGAACAACTAACAACTGTAAATATAAAAACGAATGAAGTTAAAGACATCTCTAACGCTTGTAATAAGCTATCAGCTCAGAACAAAATTGTTGAAGACCTTCAAGATCTTTTAAAAGAAGAGCAAGAAGAAGCTAGACGTTTATCTGAAGAAGTCATACCGACTTTGATGCAACAAGCTGGAGTATCTTCTGTTAAGTTAGAAGATGGTTCGTCTGTTACAGTTTCTCCTTACTACTACGCAAAAATCCCTGAAGATAAAAAAAACGAAGCCTATAGTTGGTTACGTGATAATAATCATGGGGATCTGATTAAAAACAATGTATCAGTATCGTTTGGTAAGGGTGAAGATTCTGACGCGGTTAAGTTAAAAGCAGCGTTAGAAAAGCAAGGTCTTGTCGTAGACCAAAAACAAGACATTCATTGGCAAACTCTTCGAGGATTCGTAAGAGAGCAAATGGAGAATAATCGTAGCATACCTTCTGACATGTTTGGATTGTATGTTGCTAATCGAACAAAAATAACAACTAAAAAGTAAAGGAGAACACATGGCAAACGGAAAAACAGCCAAAACAGCAGTGACTAAAAAAGAAGAAGCTGCAGCGCCTATGATTGCAAACTTAGAACAGTTTGCGGGTGCGGGTGCGGAAAACATTACATCTAAAGATGTATCGTTACCGTTCTTAAAAATCCTTACTAATAACTCACCACAAGTAACACAGGGTGATGCAAAGTTTATTAGTAGTGCAAGACCAGGGATGGTGCTTAATTCTGTCTTAAACAAACTCTATAATGGAGCAGATGGATTTAACGTAGTTCCTTGTTTCTTCAAATTCGAATATGTGGAATGGGCAGATAGGGGGACTAAAGATTCTTTAGCACCTGTTAATTCATATCCAGCTGATTCGGATATAATGACAAAAACAAAAAGGGGAGATGATCGTAAAGATAGATTACCAAGTGGTAATTATATCGAGCCTACTCACTATCACTATGTAATGATGGTAGACGAGAATGATCAGCCATCTGAAACGGCAGTTATTGTGATGAAAGCGACTCAGGCTAAAAAGTCTAAGAAGTGGAACTCAATGATGTTGTCTCAGAGACGTAAGGGATCTAAAGGTTTCTTTCAACCACCAACTTGGTCTCAAATTTATACTTTGAGCACGGTGTTAGAAAAGAATAATCTTGGGTCTTGGTATGGTTGGGAAATCAATCATAACAAAGACATTCCTAACGATACGTTATTAAGTGCTTCTCAAGCATTCTTTGACACGTGTAAAAAAGGAAATGCCAAGGTTAACCTTTCGGAAGACCAACAAGAGCAAACTGGAACTAAGAATCCGTTCTAATGAGTTCACTGAATTTTTTTAGTCAATTATTTGGCGGATTAAAATCAGCATACGGTACCTACGAGCTAAATGGAGCTCGTAGGTCTGATGGTAAAGCTGAGGGTAAGGCCTTAACTAAAAAAGGTGAGGTCACTTCAGAACTATTCCAAAAACATTTAAACGGAGAATTAAGTTTAGGTATTGTCCCTATTATGGAAGACAATAACTGTAAGTGGGGATGTATCGATGTTGATGAATACGCAGGATTTAATCCACTTACAATAATAAAAAAAATTAGAGAATTAAAAATACCTTTATTTCCATACCGATCTAAATCGGGTGGACTACATATATTCTTGCATATCGATGGTGTCATACCTGCCACAGATATGATTGATAAATTAACTGAATTAGCTAGTAGATTAGGTCTTGCTGATTGTGAAATATTTCCAAAGCAAAGAACAATTAATGTTAAGTTAGGAACGATTGGTAACTGGTTAAACTTGCCTTACCATAATGCAAAGCTTACCACACGTCATGCAATAGATGACAACGGCCACTCGATACCGATAGAGGGTTTAGAGAAAGCTGTTAAAGCTTACGTTATTAAGCCCGAAGAATTTTATAAAATAAAAGTAGAAGAATATAAAGACGAAGATGAATTGTTTGCAGAATATCCTCCTTGTGTACAAAACTTTGTAAAAAATGCAGTAGGAGAAGGACATCGTAATGAAGCATTGTTTAATGTTGGAGTTTGTATGCTTAAGAAACATGGTAAAGATGGTGCTTGGGAAGATGAGCTTGGTGATATTAACAAAGGCTGGGGTGATAAAGCATATCCAGCATCTGAATTAAAAGCCACTGTAATAAAAAGTTTAAGTGGAGATAAGAACTACAATTATAAATGTCAAACAGATATAGCTAGAAAGTATTGTAACCAAGGGTTATGTATGAAACGTAAGCTTGGTATAGGTAAAAACAATTACAGCTTTACAGTAGATTCTTTTCAAAAGATAAATACAAAACCACCTAAATACATTTTAACAATAGATAAAAAACCAGTGAGACTTACAGGGCAACAACTTTGCCAACAACAGTTACTTAAAACTGAATTGTTTGATTGGGATATTGTTTGGAAAACAATGGAGAAAGAAGCTTTTAATATGTGGTTAAATTATCTTAAATCAATGCAAACAGACGTAGAAGGCTATGACTTTACTGATGATGATAAAGATGAGTTTCAGTATTTATTCAGACACTTCCTTGATGATAGCCAAGTTGCAGATGATATTACACAAACACAATCAGATTATATTTATCCAGAAAATGGCTTTGTGTTCTTTAGAGCAGAAGTCTTTAAAAAGTTTTTAAAGAAAGATGGTAACAATCTTAAACGTGATGAAGTTAAAGAATTATTAATAGACAATGGTGCAGAGTATGTAAGAGGTCATAATGGTTATAAAGCTAGACTTTGGAAAGTACCTAAACCTGAGCAAGAAGACATAAAGGAAAGAAATGTTAAATTCAAACGAGAACTACCAGGATTTGACCCAGACGCTGACCAAAACATTTAAGATCTTTGGCCCTCCTGGAACTGGTAAAACAACAAGATTAATAAAGATAGTAGAAAAACATTTAAGACTTGGTGTGCAACCTTGGGAAATGGTTTATGTATCTTTTACTAATAAAGCTATTGATGAAGCTGTAGAAAGAGTTCTTAAAAAATTTAATACTTACAAATCAGAAGACTTTGGTAATTTTAGAACAATACATTCTTTTTGTAAGAAAGCTTTTAATAATTTACCTGTATTAGATCCTAAAATAGATATGCTTCAGTTTCATACACAGTGGGGAACTATTAATGCAAATTTTTCTGAAGAAGATGCTAACCACAAAGTATTTAATAACTGGTCTCTTCGAGTCTACGACAAAGCTAGAAATATGATGGTTGATCCTATTTCATTATACAAAGCAGAACCTATTAAAAAAGTAAGATTGCAGCAATTTACAGATATTATTAGAAATTATGTTAAATTTAAAAAAGATCATAAAATGGATTTTACAGATATGGTTGAGAAATACGTAAAAGAAATAAGTCCTCCAAAGTATAAGGTGTTTATTGTTGATGAAGCCCAAGATCTGACTCCTTTACAATGGTTATTTGTGGAGAAAGTTGCTAACAAAGCTAACAGAGTGTATCTAGCAGGCGATGATGATCAAGCTATTTATGAATGGAATGGTGCTAAAGTTAGATGTTTTCTTGATTTCCCTGGTAAAGCTTTTGTTTTAAATAAATCTTACAGATTAAACAAAACAATATTAGATTTTTCAAAAGAAATATTAAAGTTTATACCCGAGAGACAACCAAAAGAATTTACTTCAGTTAACGAATCAGAGGGAGATATATATACTTACGGTAGATTTAGTGAGGTTCCTTTTGATGATCTACAAGGAAGTTGGTTTGTTCTTGGTAGAGTTGGAGATAATGTAGAAGAACTTAAGCAGTATGCAAGGCATAAAGGCCTATACTTTCAAGATATGAAAGGCAATAAATCATTTAATATAAACAAATGGAATGCTATTAATTACTGGCAAAAACTCATGGCAGGCGAATCATTGATTCGTGAGCAAGTAGGTATAATATATGATTTCATTGATGAAATAAAAAAAGGCTGGCGTAAGGTAGATAACAAGGCTTGGGATGCTGTTCATCCTAATCAACCCTTAGATCTAGAATTTCTTAAAAGTAATTGTGGGCTTGAGACCAATCAAACAGATTGGTGGAAAGTTTTAAATAGAAAATTTACAACAAGAGACTTGGATTATTTTGAAAATATGTTAAGAAGAGCTTGAGACCAATCAAACAGATTGGTGGAAAGTTTTAAATAGAAAATTTACAACAAGAGACTTGGATTATTTTGAAAATATGTTAAGAAGAGGAATAAAATTAAATGACAACGCAAAAATTATTATCGATACAATCCATTCGGTCAAGGGCGGAGAGGCGGAAAACGTTTTACTTTACGAAAAGAGTAACTGGCCATCTAATTTCTCATCTAAAAATGGGAAGGATAAAATGGCCGAAGCACGTGTTTGGTATACTGGTGTTACGCGCAGTAAAAAATCCTTACATATCCTCTCTACTGATCATACATATTTTTTTCCTCTTGGGCGTATTGCATCTTATTTTAGAAGGAAAAATTTAAATGGTTGATCAAAGCGATTTAGAAAAAGCATTTCCACAATCAAGGCAGGTAGGTGGGAGTCATTATAAAAATTTTCACATTCAGCCGTATGAGTTTATATCTAAAAACAACTTATCATTCTTTCAAGGCTGTGTTGTAAAGTATGTTTGCAGGTATTTATTTAAAAATAAAATAGAAGATCTTGAAAAGATAATTCATTACTGTGAATTAGAGATCAAAAAAATGAAGGATATAAAATGAAATTAGCTACAATTAAACAAATAAAAGACTATATAAATTCTGACCCCTCAACTTGGAAGAAGAAAGATAAGGATTTAAAACATAAAGATAGAGAGGATAATGTTATGTTTAAAGCTTACTATTGGGTTATTATTAAATATCTTAAAATAAGAGAAGAGAGAAAAGAAATAAAAGTTCTTAAGAAAACAATTAAGTGGTTTGAAAAACAAATTAAACCTCATGATTGTGGTTGGATGCATACAACTATTGATGGTCTTAAGCATAGAATAAATTTTTTAGAAAACGATTGGTTTGATGGAGACAAAAAGTGACTACTGAACTTGTATTCAATCAAGCAGAATCTGATTGGACAGTTCCTGAAAGTTACCCTGATCTAACCAGTAGATCTATCGTTGCGGTAGACTTAGAAACAAGAGATCCTAATATCAAAACTAAAGGCCCTGGCTGGGCTACTAACGATGGAGAGATTGTTGGCATAGCTGTGGCTGCAGATGGCTTTAAAGGCTATTTTCCTATTGGTCATGAAGCTGGGGGTAATATGGATAAAAATATTACTATGAAGTGGTACAAACAACTTATGGAAAGCGAAGTCGATAAGGTTTGTCACAATGCTTCTTACGATATTGGTTGGACAAGATCACAAGGTATTAAACCTAAAGGTAGAATGCTGGATACTATGATAGCAGGTGCATTAATTAATGAAGATAGATTTAGTTATTCATTAAATGCTTTGTCATTTGACTATTTAGGAGAAATTAAATCAGAAGCACAATTAAAAGAAAAAGCAGAAGAGTGGGGTTTAAATGCAAAACAAGATTTATGGAGACTGCCTTCTAACTATGTAGGACCTTATGCAGAACAAGATGCAGAACTTACACTTAAACTTTGGAATCGTTTTAAAGTAGAAATAGAGAAGCAAAATTTATCTAATATATTTGATTTAGAAACAACTTTAACACCTGTACTTATTGAAATGAGAGAACATGGTATTCGTGTGGATCTTAGTAAAGCTGATGGACTTAAAAAAGAATTTGTAAAAGAAGAGAATAAAAGATTATTAGAAATTAAAAAACTTTCAGGAGTAGATGTAGAGATCTGGGCAGCAGCATCTGTTGCTAAAGCCTTTGATGCTTTAAAAATAGAGTATCAAAGAACAGAGAAAACTAAGGCTCCAAGCTTTACAACAAATTGGTTACACAATTGTCCTCATCCTTTAGCTAAATTAGTTAGAGAAACAAGAGAGATGAATAAATTTCATTCTACTTTTATTGATTCAATATTTAGATATGAACATAAAGGAAGAATACATGCAGAGATTAATCAACTTAAATCAGATAGTGGTGGTACAGCTACAGGAAGATTATCAATGTCTAATCCAAACTTACAACAAATACCTGCAAGAAATAAAGAATTTGGTAAAAAAATTAGATCTTTATTCTTACCTGACGAAGGTAAGCGATGGGGTTCTTTTGATTACTCACAACAAGAGCCAAGATTAGTTGTACATTACGCAGCTAGTGTAGACTCAGGTTTTGATGGTTCATACGATTTAATAAAAGCATACGAAGAAGAAGATGCAGACTTTCATCAAGTGGTTGCTGATATGGCAGGTATACCTAGATCTCAAGCTAAAACGATAAACTTAGGTTTATTTTATGGAATGGGTTCGGGTAAATTAGCTAAACAGCTTGGTATTGAAGTAGAGCAAGCTAAAAGAATATTAGCTGAATATAATGCTAAAGTACCTTTTGTAAAACAATTGTCTAATCGATGTATGGCTACTGCAGATCGTAAAGGATGTGTCGTTACCATAAGAGGTCGACATTGTAGATTTGATCGTTGGGAACCTAAGTCATTCGGTATCCATAAATCTATGACACGTGAAGAAGCAGAGTCTAAGTATGATCGAGGTATGATTAAACGTGCTATGACGTATAAAGCTTTAAATAGACTTATCCAAGGATCAGCAGCAGATCAGACTAAACAAGCAATGATAGACTGTTACAACACTGGCCACAGGCCACTGCTACAAATACATGATGAATTATGTTTTAATGTAGGTAAGGATGAGGACATCGAAGAAGTAAAAAATAAAATGGAGCATTGTTTAGATGATGTACCTATGAAAGTGCCAAGTAAAGTAGATGTAGCTCTAGGACAAAACTGGGGAGAAGCAACATAATGTCTGATGATAAACCCTACTTAAAAGATATTTTTAAAATTGGTGTGTTAAACGCAGAATTAATCTTACCTAATAAAGAACAATTGATTAATAAATTACATGAAGAATCTAAAATTGAAGGCAGACGCTTGTCTAATCTTACAGGCTATCAATCAAATAATTTAGATCTTAACGACCCTATTTATAAACCTTTCTTAAATGGTGTGATAGAAAAGGGGTCTCAATTAGCAAAAGACATGGATATTATTGATAATGTAATTGTTGATAATTTTTGGTTAAATATAAATAATTACAAAGATTCGAATAGTTTACATTGCCACCCTGGTGCTGTTTTTTCTGGAGTTTATTATGTTCATACACCAGAAAATTCTGGAGATATTGTATTTTTAAATTCTAACCACGATTATGTAGATTTTTATTGGAAAAATTCTTTTATTAAAGATTTTAATAATTATAATAGCAGTGAATTTAATGTTGTTCCTTATACAAATCAAATAATTATATTTCCAGGTTGGTTAAAACATTACGTAAGACCTAACCTTAATCATGAGTCAAGACTATCAATATCGTTCAATTTAGGAGTAAAAAATGGTAAAACCAAAAGAAAGATTTAGAATAGAAGAATTAGGAATTGGTAAATGCCCTGAATGCAATCATTCAGTTACTTTTACTCCTACAAGAAAATCAAACATCTATGTTTGTGATCAATGTGATGAAAAAGTTTATCAATACAAAAATGGTAAAGTACATTGGTATACTTTAAAAGAAATGCCTTTAATGGGTGTGAAGCCCTATAATTTGAGCGACAAGTAGCCTTATATAAAAATCGTTTTTTGAAATAGTGCTAGTTAATTATTAACCAGCGATGTCGTAAAGACCTGCAGATGCATCAACAACACTTTGGTCATTGATTTGTTTCTTTAAGTCCTTGATCTTAATATCGATCCACTTCATATCAGGTGTAACTCTACCTTGTTGTAACGCCTGACCCGCCCATTTGGACTCCAACTGAAGTTTCTCTGATATCAACTTCTGTAGTGCCATCTTTTAGCTCCTCATATGAGATGAAAACTCTATTTTTATTATAAAAGTCCTCATCCTGTGCTGCGATCTCACCATTGTTCAGCTTCAAATTAAACTGTTGCAAGGCCTCAGCATCATTGTTAGCTTTAATTATCCCATCATAATACTTTCCCTCTGATCGTATCTGAATTCGATAACTACTCATAAGAGAGTATATATCAATTTTTGAGGGTATTGCAACCCCTCTGTCAAGCAGGGGAGTAAAAATAAACATTGACCTTTAGCTTTTTATATCTTATATGGATGAGATAAGGAGTAAATATGAAGAGCAAAAGTAAAAAATTAAAGTTTTTAATAGATGATTTAGACTCTACTTTGTCTAAGGTACATCAAAAAACTATTGAAGGAAGACCTATAAACCCTGGAGACGATGAATGGAGCGCTAGTCGAGATAGGTTAATGCAAACTAAAGTAGTGATGGGTAACTTTAATGTTTATCCAATTAATTGGCAGTTAGCAGATCATTTAATAGGTGATGAACTTGCTAATAGAGAAGATGCTCATATTGAGCATATACAATTTATGAAGGAAAGAAATTAATGAACTATGGCCTTATAGCTTTGTTTATTTTTATCCTATTCTTTCCAAAGTTTATGTTAGCTATATTTGTAGCTATCGTAGCATTCATATTCGGGATATCAATCTAACATGAAGGACAAAATGAAAATAGTAACGATGTTGTGTGTCTGTATGACACTAGTATTTTTAACGGCTTGTTCGGTAACGCACAAGGTAAAATTAGGAAAAAAATGTACTCCTGAACATAAAGAATGGTCGTATGTTTGGTTTATAGAGAAAGGAAGTGAAGACAATGTCTCAAAAGCAAACTGCAACTGATTGGATAACTAGAAGAGTAGGTGCAATCAATAGAATCCTTAAGAGTAAAGGTAATACAAAACCTTTTCATGAACATTTTATAGACGAACACTGGAGACTCATGAACACTAAATGTAAAACAAAAGCAGAATATAAAAAGGAAGGGAGAAAAAATGGACATCACTAAATGGAAATCAGTAGCCGTAGCAAAAGAAACACACACACTTCTTAAAGGTTTGTGTAATGAGAAAGAAAGGAACCCAGCTCGAATGATATCGAAGTTGGTTAAAGATTACATTGAATACCAAGCCAAGAAAAAAGGCGTATCAATGGAAAAATACAAATCTAGCTTATTGCAAGGACTTAAGAAGAATGCTAAAGGTTAAGTCTTTTTCTTCCTTGTGTAATTGCCAGGTTAATTTATTAAAAGTAAACGAGCCTGGCATTTACTTTCTTTTTAACGAAAAATTAGAACTTGTTTACATAGGCGAGTCTTCAAATCCTTTACTCAGAATTTTAAGTCATTACTTTAGAAGTTATCCTAATGGTAAAGAAAAAAAAGGTATTGGCCCTGTCTTTAGCCACTTTAGAATCATTCTAACTAACGAAGACAAAAGAATTAGACAACATTATGAAAAGAGATGGATTAAAAAATTTAATCCTCCTATTAATTGGAATGGTCAATCTGAGGCTCCTTATCTTTTAACAAGAAAAGAATTAAATGATTTTATTAAAATTTATGAAAATTTTTTTAAAGAAGATATGACTTGGCATAAATACATAAACGATGAAGTTGTAAAACAAATGGATAAGTATATAGTCCATAGAAAAAAACTAAGAAAAGAACGATATGCAAGGACAGGGAAATGAGTGAACCATATCATTCAGGGATGTTTTATCATCGAATGTTAAAAATGTTCCGTGAAGCTAATCAAACTAACAAAGGATATAAAATGTGTGAGAAATGTAACGGTAATCATTATATAAGAAATGAAGACAACAGTACAAAATTTTGTATTGAGTGTAATGGTAAAGATGAGCCTAAAGTAAAAGAAACTGTATTAGTTCAGGCAATACATAATTTTTTTGATTATGACAAAAAATAAACACACAAGGAACGATGTACAAGATGTTTTACAGATTTTAGCGGATAAGTTAGACCGTAGAGAATACGCTAAAGTCACATCATTGATGTCGATGCTTTTTGTAGGCCATACGTTTCAATTATCTGAAGATGGTTTTGAGTTTATAAATTTAGTTATAAAAACTAAGAAGAACCAAGGAAAGAAACTTGTTAAGATTAATAGACAAAGTAACATAATTAAGTTAAAACCTAGAAGTAACTAGTTATATTTTTCATTGTTGAGGGCGTGGAGGGAGACTGAAGCGCCCTTTTTTATTTCTTCTTGAATAACTTACGTTGAGCTCTTTTTAGACTTGATAGATCTAAGCCAATTAGATCTTTTACATTGTCTTGAAATTGAGAAGCTATGTTTTTACCATAACCCCCTCCTAGATCTAATATTGTTTTTGAAGATAGGTTGTTGTTTGAAATAGAATATTGTCTTCCACTCAATGTGCTTTTAATTGAAGATTGTTTTTTAAGAGGTACAGCGCCTTTTTTAACTGCAGCATGAACATTATACTTGTCTAGACTTTTAACCTCTTGTCTGTATTTCTTTTGACGAGCTTTCTTCTTAGCTAACGCTACCCCAGCTTTTATAATTGTTCTTACTACCATGAGTCTTATTATACGTGATGATGTTTATTTTGACTAGCTGTTGTATAATGAATTATGAAATTTGCTTTAACTATATATATCTGTTCGTTTATAGATTTTACGTGTACCACAGGGTTTAACGTTCAATTACAGTTTTCTACTTGGAAAGAATGTGTGCAAGCTGCTCATAAAGAATCAAATATGTTGCTAGAGGCATTGCCTGAACGAATGGTAGAAGCTAATAGATTAGCCACAAAATACACCTGCCAACAGCTTTTAGGTGTTTAGTTGACTTACGGCCCATAATGAACTAGTAGTCGAAATATGGAGCTACTAAATGAATATTACACAAAAAATCCTAAAGATTATGGGTATGGAAATTGCATCTAAATTGATTCAATTCGATGTAGATTGTGAGACTCGTCTTTGGAGAGCAGTTATCAATACTGCCTTAGAGGATGTCATGATTACTAATCAAAATAGGACGGAGGCCGTACTGAAAGGTGCTGCGCATGACTGGTTTGTCTCTGATTCGGAAGACTTCGAATATGTGTGTTTAAACGCTGATTTAGACCCTAAATACGTAAGAAAACGGTATTTAGACGCTATGGAGAAGGGTATTATTTTCTTTACTCGTAAGCAAAACTTAAATATAAAATACAATTTAGACGCTATGGAGAAGGGTATTATTTTCTTTACTCGTAAGCAAAACTTAAATATAAAATACACTGAATTATATGACAGACTTCGGAAAACTAAGAACCCTGACGACCGTAAAAACATCACGAGATATATTAATCAATTGCGGAAAACTATATTTGAACTCTAGAAAAGCTGAGAGAAAATTCTATAAATTTTTATATGGCAAACTTAAAAAGAAATACGCCCATTAACGTATCTCAACGTCAAATCGATAATGCTGCTAAGTTGTGGGAATCTACACGTAACGAAGTGTGGAAAACTAAATGGTATGAACTAATAAGGAAATGGTGTGAGCAAAAAATTAAGACCTGACGAAACCCAAGAGTCCGTTGAAGAGTGGGCGGATATGATTGCCCAAATGCAAGATAGCGGAAAAAACCCAAAATGGCGAAAAAAAGGAACTAAGTTAGAACAAACTACAAACAAAACAAGACAACGGCCCACTGGGTGGCAGATTAGAATAGCAACTGACACTCAAAAAATCGTTATAAACTGCCGTTATTCGTCCAAAAGACGGGGTAAAGACGGTAGAATCAGATCTATATAAGATATATTTACCTCTTTGGTCTCTCAGACCCCCCAGAATAACCTGACACTCCTGACACTAACCCCTTTTTCAGCTTATTAGTATTGATATATATAGCTTTATTGGTGTCACAAACACCTTTTAAACCTGACACTCTCCTGACACTTGTGACACTAATCTCTTCTTGTGGACAAAGGAAGTAAACTTGTATACTGTCTTAATTGAGTGAAATATATCTTATTGATAACCATTGGTCTAACTACGGGTTGTGTAAAGTATGAGCCAAACCCTTGGACAACGGTTGCAAGACTAATAATGGAGAGTAACAATGATGACAAACGAGGATGTAGAGAGGCTGGATGCAATAGCTCAGGGGGAGTTGATAAAACAACTCAATCAAGAGATAGCTTCATTGAAAGCCAAACTAAAAGAAAAAGATGATCTCTTAAAACAAGAGATACAATATAAAATTCAGGAGCGACAAAGATGGCAGGGAAAGCAAACGTAATAAAAACTGTAAATGATTTAACAGCAAAGCAAAGAAGATTTGTTGAAATTTACGTAGCTAACTTTGGTTACATAAGTAAGACTGAAGCTGCTAGACAAGCTGGATATACAGCTAAAGACCCTAACACTATCGCTGCGAAACTAACTAATCCCAATAGGAATCCACATGTTGTGAGATATCTTGAAAAGAAATTAGCACAAGAACAAGGCAAGTATGCCAACAAACTTAGATCATTTAAAAGATTTGAAAAATTTGGAGACACTGCCGCTAATAAAAATCAATTTGCATCAGCTATAAACGCTGAGTTTAGATCTGGCCAATTAGCTGGTCTATATGTTGATAAAAAAGAAGTAACTCATAACACCTTGGAGGGAATGTCGCGTGAACAACTTGAGAAACGTCTATCCGAACTCGAGAAAAAAATCGGAGAAGGAAAAAATATCATTGACGTTACGCCAGAAGCAATTACTAAAAAGTAATAATTGGTCTGGTTTCATAACTGTTTTCAATGAGGTGCACAACACTAATATTACAACTGCTGTAGGAGCTGTCTATGTTAAAACAACTAAAGAATAAGATAATTGATAAACTTCTTTCTTGGATAGAAACCACTGGAAGTAAGATGAACTCATATGCTTGGAATAAAAGATGGGGCAATAAAAAAAAGGGATATGGTTATGGCAAAAAGAACTAAAACAAAAAAAATACAGAAATCTAAAATACTTAATTTTAACTTCAAGAACTTAGGCAATGATATCTCTGTTTACCCCTTTGTAGAGATAAGATGGACGGACATCGAAGGAGATAGTGGCTGGTCTGACACGAAAAGTTTAAAAAATTCTAGACTTCCTATTTGTGTATCTAAAGGTTATTTATTGTCTCAATCAAAAGGAGTGACAAGAATTTTCACTGACTATATTGAAACTAAAGAAAAGACAACCTTTGACAATATTGGTAATACAACTATTATACCTACGTCAGTAATAGAATCTATAAAAAAAATATCTTTAAAAAAATGAGAACTGCTAGATTATCAATATATTTTCCTAAAGAACCTTTTGAAGGGTGGGGCATACAACCTAAATTTCCTGACGAAGAATGAAACCTGTAATTATCACATTATTGTATTTAACCTTTGGTGATA